>Ga0187892_10001758_pt1 | contig 47464 bp, 43 predicted proteins | sample MA1701073metaG_FD_139345 | JGI IMG/M metagenome (GOLD analysis project Ga0187892, IMG submission 139345) | Bio-ooze microbial communities from a basaltic lava cave in the Kipuka Kanohina Cave System on the Island of Hawaii, USA - MA170107-3 metaG ...
CCCGAAGGCCTTCTTCACACACGCGGCATGGCTGGATCAGGGTTGCCCCCATTGTCCAAAATTCCCCACTGCTGCCTCCCGTAGGAGTCTGGGCCGTGTCTCAGTCCCAGTGTGGCTGGTCGTTCTCTCAAACCAGCTACGGATCGTAGCCTTGGTGGGCTGTTACCCCGCCAACTAGCTAATCCGACATCGGCCGCTCCAGTCGCGCGAGGTCTTGCGATCCCCCGCTTTCATCTTTCGATCTCATGCGGTATTAGCCAATCTTTCGACTGGTTATCCCCCACGACAGGACACGTTCCGATGTATTACTCACCCGTCCGCCGCTCGCCGCCAGGGTTGCCCCCGCGCTGCCGCTCGACTTGCATGTGTAAGGCATGCCGCCAGCGTTCAATCTGAGCCAGGATCAAACTCTTCAGTTTAATCTCTGCTTGGTATTGCACTTCATCCTACGTCTCAAAGTAAACGAGGTAATGCTTTACTGCTTGCGTGTACTTATAAGTTGTAGGCTACTAGATGCATCAGCCTTCAGCATCGAGCGCCCACACCTATCGGCTGCGAATTGTTAAAGAACAGACCTGCCGGAAGTACTTGGTTGCGGGGATAGGATTTGAACCTATGACCTTCGGGTTATGAGCCCGACGAGCTGCCAGACTGCTCCACCCCGCGTCCGTTGAGCCAAACATTGTAGTGGGTTACGGCGCAGAGTGTCAATATTCTGACGCTGCTGAACGGTCGGTGCAGGCCCTCTCAGTCCGCGGTTGCCCCGCTCGCTTTGATTACTTTGGCCCATTTCACCTGCTCGGCCTTGATCCAGGTGGAGAATTCGCCGGGCGAGCTCGCTTGTACGTCGAAACCCAGCTTGCCGAGCGCTTCGCTGGTGTCCTGGGCACGCAAGGCTTTCGCTGTCTCGTTGTGCAGACGACCCACGATCTCGGCCGGCGTGCCGGCCGGTGCGAGCAAGCCGATCCAGGCCAGCGATTCAAGCTGCGGGTAGCCCAGCTCGGCGACGCTCGGCACCTCGGGGGCCAGCGCGCTGCGTTTTAAACCGGTGACGGCAAGCGCTTTCATCTTGCCGGCCTTCACATGGGGCAGCACGGCCGGAATGATGGCAAACATGGTCTCGATGTTTCCGCCGAGCATGTCGGTCACCGCCGGCGGAAAACCGCGATACGGGATGTGCACGATGAAGACGCCGGCGTCACTCTTCAACAGCTCCATGGTCAGGTGCGAAGCGCTGCCGCTGCCCACCGAGGCGTAGGAAAGGCGTCCTGGATTCTTCTTCAGATAAGCAATGAAGGACTTGAAATCGCGAGCCTCAAGCGCTGGCGCGACCACCAGCATCTGCGGTGACGAAGCTAACAGCGACACGGGTGTGAGATCGCGGTCCGAGTCGTAGCCGAGGTTCTTATAGAGGTATTTGTTGATTGCTGCCGGCCCGTTGACCCCAACCAGCAGCGTGTACCCATCGGCAGGCGATTTAGCCACCGCCTCGGCACCGATATTGCCGCCTGCACCCGTGCGGTTCTCGACCACGAACGGCCGGGCGAGCGACTCCTGGAGCTTCGTTGACAACATGCGGCCGACGAGGTCGGGCGTGGAGCCCGGCGGGTACGGAATGATCACCTTGACCGGTTTGCCTGGAAACTGTTGGGCTTGAACTGAAAAGCAAAATGCCAGGAGTACCAACGTCCAAACCTTCCTCACGCTCAGATCCTTTCCGTTTCGCCGCTGCGCGGCTGCCATACCATGAGTTTCTTCTCCGCCAGCGAGACGATGCCATCCAGTACCAGCGCGAACGCGGTAAGCACCATGATTCCGGCAAACACCGTGTTGATGTCGAACACGCCTTCGGCCTGCAGGATCAGGTAGCCCACGCCCTCCGAGGACCCGAGATACTCGCCCACCACCGCACCGACAAACGCGAGGCCAACCGAATTATGCAGGCTGGCGAACACCCAGCTCATGGCCGAGGGAAGGTATACGTGACGCAGCAGTTGCCGGCGTGACGCTCCCAGCATGCGCGCGTTGGCCAGCACCACTGGGCTGACCTCGCGCACGCCCTGATAGACATTGAAAAAAACGATGAAGAACACCAGCGTCACCCCCAGTGCAACTTTGGAGGCCATGCCAAGGCCGAACCAGACCATGAAGATCGGCGCCAGGATCACGCGCGGCATGGCGTTGAGCGCCTTGATGTACGGATCGAAGATCGCCGAAGCGGTGGGCGCGAGCGCCAGCCAGATGCCGATAACGATGCCGAGCACCGTGCCGGTAAAGAACGCCAGCATAGTCTCGACAAGAGTGACCCAGAGATGGCGATAGATGTCGCCGCCCGCGAACCAGTTCCACACCCGGCTGAGCACCTTGAGCGGCTCGCCAAAGAAAAACGGTGCCTTGTAGGGGTCATCGAAATAGAACGGCGGCAGGATGCCGGGCACCGTGAGCACGTGCCACAGCGCAAAAACGCAGAGCAGTAATCCCACCTGCCACAGCCTCAGCGTCACCTTATTGCCGTTGCTGCGCATAGCCCTTGAGCACTTCGTCCTTCATCGCGTGCCAGATTTCCGCATGAATCTCGACAAAGCGCGGCGTCAGCCGGATCTCCGCCACATCGCGCGGCCGCGGCAGGTTGATGCGGTATTCCCCGATCGGGTGCGAGTCCGGACCCGCTGACATCACCACCACGCGGTCAGAGAGCGCAATGGCTTCCTCCAAATCATGCGTAATGAATACCACCGACTTGCGATCCGCCGACCATAGCTCGAGCAGTTCGTTCTCCATTAACTGCCGCGTCTGCACGTCGAGCGCCGAAAACGGCTCGTCCATCAGCAGGATCTGCGGATTGAGGATCAGCGTCTGCGCGAGCGAGACGCGCTTGCGCATGCCGCCCGAGAGTTGGTGCGGGTAGCGGTCGCCAAAGCCGCCCAGTCCGACGCGCCGCAGCCAATCTGCCCCGCGCTCGCGGCAGGCCTGCGGCTCCAACCCCTGGAACTGCAGGCCGGCGACAATGTTCTCCAGCGCATTGCGCCAGGGCATCAGCGCTTCCGTCTGGAACAAATAGCCCGCCTTGCGGTTGAGGCCCATCAGCGGTTCGCCGTTTACGCGCACCGATCCTGCCGAGGGGTCCAGCAACCCCGCGGCCACATTGAGCAGCGTCGATTTGCCGCAGCCGGTCGGTCCGACCACCGAGACGAACTCACCCGGTGCGACCCACAGGCTGGTATCGCGAACCGCGGTGTAGCGCTGGCCCGGTTTATCGCGCGATATGAAGGTGCACGTGATGTTGTCGAGCGCGAGCGCGGAATTCACTTGTGCTTCAGATTGGCCTTCTTGACGAACTCGTTGGTGTAGGTCCGTGCCAGGTCGACCTGCGCACTCTTGACTTCCGGGTCGAACTCGCGCAGCGCCGCCAACGTCGCCTTCGCGCCGGCGTCCGGGATCAGGCCGTCGGGCGATATCGCCTGTTTGACCTTGTCGTAGGAAAACAGGTACAGCGCCTTGTCGCCAAGGAGATAGGTCTCGGGCACAACCTTGGCGACGTCGGTGGCGCTCGCTTTCTGAATCCATTTGTCGGCGCGCACGATGGCGGTGGCCAGCGCCAGCGCCACGTTCGGGTATTTCTTGAGGAACTCTTCCGGCGCGTACAGGCAACCCGCCGGCAACGAGGCGCCCCACACCTCCTGGGTGCCTTTCACGCTGCGCGTGTCGGCGACGACCCGGATGTCGCCATCCAGTTCGAGCTTGGTGATCATCGGGTCGACGTTCGAGATGGCGTCGATCTGCCCGCTTTTCATCGCGGCGATGACGCCGGCGCCAACACCCACCCCCACGATCGAGACGTCCTTGAGTGGATCCAATCCGGCCTTGCTTAGCAGTTGCTTGACCAGGTTGTGGGTGCTTGAACCAGGCGCCGAGACACCGATTTTCATTCCCTTTAAGTCCTTGAAAGATTGGAAGGAACCGGACTTGGCTTTACTCACGCCGAGGGCGATCTGCGGCAGCCGGCCCTGCAGCGCGAAGGCTTGAAAGTACTGCTTTTTCCCCTGCAGGCTGATGGTGTGCTCGTAGGCACCAGACACGACCTCGGCGCTGCCGCCAACCACTGCGCGCAAGGCGGCCGAGCCGCCCGCAAAGTCGCTGATCTTGACCACCAGGCCCTCGTCCTTGAAATAGCCGAGCTGCTCGGCGATGGTGAGCGGCAGGTAATAGAACGCCGATTTGCCGCCGACGGCGATATGCACATCTTTTTTCTCAAGTTGCGCCTGCGCCAAGGTCGTCGCCGCAAGCAGCGCGAATGCCAGAAAAATCCTCATGTCCTACCTCCTATGTAAGCCCGACTATAACCCGCGCCGGTCGAGCAGCGCTTGTGAAATGGTGCCCAGGTCCACGTATTCCAGTTCACCGCCAAGGGGCACGCCGCGGGCGATGCGCGTGGCCCGGATTCCGCGGGCGCGCAGCATCTCCGCAACATAGTGCGCGGTCGCGTCGCCTTCGTTGGTGAAGTTGGTGGCGAGAATGACTTCCTGTACCACGCCGTCGCCGGCGCGCGCAAGCAAGCGGTCCAAGCCGATGTCGCGCGGACCGACACCATCGAGCGGCGAGAGCCGTCCCATCAGGACGAAATAATGGCCCGAGTAGCTCAGCGTCTGCTCGACCATGGACAGGTCGGCCGGTGTTTCGACCACGCACAGCAGCGACGGGTCGCGGCGCGGCGAACGGCACAGCGAGCACACTTCCTCTTCGGTGAAATTATTGCAGCGTACGCAGTGGCGCACCGAGCGAAGCGCCTCGCCAAGGGACGTTCCCAGCGCCTCGGCGCCGGCGCGGTCATGCTGCAGCAGGTAATAGGCCATGCGCTGCGCCGAGCGCGGCCCAACCCCGGGCAGCACGCGCAGCGCCTCGATCAGGCGCTCCAGGCCAGCCGGACTGGGAACGACGTCGTGCTTCATTCTAGAAAGGCAGTTTCAAGCCAGCGGGCAATCCCATCCCTGCCGTCAGCGCGCCCATTTTTTCCTGCACCGTCGCTTCGACCTTGCGCGCGGCATCGTTGCAGGCGGCCACCAGCAGGTCTTCCAGCATCTCCTTGTCGCCTCCCGTCAGAGAGGCGTCGATGCTGACGCGCCGGACCTCGTGCTTGCAGGTCATGGTCACCTTCACCATGCCGGAGCCCGCCAGGCCCTCGACCTCCATTCCGCCCAGCTGTTCCTGCATGCGGCGCATGTTCTCCTGCATCATCTGCGCCTGCTTCATCATTTGCCCGATATTGCCTTTCATCGCTGTTTTTCCCGAATGGTCGAATCGACGACCCTGCCGTCGAAGAGGTTGACGAGATCCTGCACGAAACTGTCGCCCTGCACCGCACGCACCGCTTCTGCACGACGCGCGCCCTTTTCCGCGGATTCGAGCGCCGCGGCAGTCGCGCCGCCAGTTTCTCCAGGCGAGATCTGCACCCGGATTGGCTTTCCGAAATGCGCCGTCAGCACAGCCTGGAGTTTTTCCTTGTAGCTATCCCCGGCCAGGTGCGCCATGGTCTTCGGCACGACCAGCTGAAGCACACCGTTGCTATGCCCCTTGAGCTCAGCATTTCGCCCCAGTTCTTTGGCGCCGCCCGAAAGCGGCAATTTCTGCACCAGCGCCGGCCAGTCGCCGTCAAACGGTTGCGGCTCTTCCTTTGCGGAGGTACTTTTCTTCGGCGCAGTTGAGGCAACCCCCGGACTGAAAACCAGCATTCTCAACAGCGTCATGAGGAAACCGGCGTGCTCATCTGGCGCCAGCGCCAGGTCGTCGCGCCCTTGCAGCGCGATCTGATAGCACAATTGCACCGTCTCGGAGTCTATGGCTTTGGCCAGCGCCATCACCCGATCGCGCTCTGGCAGGTCTTCCTCCAGCGCTGCGGGCACCGTCTGTGCCAGGGTCAGGCGCAGCAGCAGGCTGGCCAAGTCCTGCAGCGCGCTATCAAAGGAAAGGCTGCGGGCCTGCATCTCGTCGGCGATCGCCGCGAGCGCCGGCCCATCGCCGCCGGCAAGGGCTTCCAGCAGGCGCAACAAATAGGTTTCGTCCACCGTACCGAGCATGTCGCGCACGCTGGCGGCCGCCACTCGCCCGCCGCCGTGCGCGATTGCCTGGTCGAGCAGCGAGAGCGCGTCGCGCATGCTGCCGGCGGCGGCGCGGGCGATCGATGCCAGCGCCTCAGCGTCAAATTCCACTTTTTCCGCCGGCAGAATCTTTTTCAAATGCTCCACGATCGCCGCCCGCGGCATCTGCTTCAGGTTGAACTGCAGGCAGCGCGAGAGCACGGTCACCGGAATTTTCTGTGGTTCGGTGGTAGCGAGAATGAACTTCAAGTGCGCCGGCGGCTCTTCCAGCGTTTTCAGCATCGAATTGAAAGCCGGTTTGGAGAGCATGTGGACTTCGTCGATGACGAACACCTTGAAGCGCCCCCGCACCGGCACATAGGCGGCGTTGTCCTGCAACGCGCGCATTTCATCAATGCCGGTATTGGTCGCGGCGTCGATCTCGATCAGATCGGGAAAGCGGCCGCCGTCAATCTCGGTACAGCTGCTGCATTTGCCGCAAGGTTCGGCAGTGATCCCGGTTTCGCAGTTCAGACATTTGGCGAGGATCCGCGCCAGCGTAGTCTTGCCGACGCCGCGGGTGCCGGTGAACAAATACGCGTGATGCAGGCGCTGCTCGGCGAGCGCGTGCCGCAGCGCCTTGACGACATGGTCCTGCCCGACCAGGCTGGCGAAATCGCGCGGCCGCCATTTGCGGGCGAGGACCTGATAAGTCATGGTGCAATTCTACGGGGGAAAAATGGTGGCGAGCCTGACCCCGGCACTTGCAGGATCCGGCTGTGGCTGCTTCCTTCCGGACCTGACCAGGTTCACCAGGCTGCAATGCGGGGGGGCCCGCCGTCCCTATTATGCACGAGCCCGGTATCCCGATCAGCGGGCGGCCCGAATTCTCGGGTCACGCCTATCCGGTCGCAGCGTCCAAGGCACGTCGGCTAATATTGGGCCGATGTCCGCCGCATTCCGCTCCTCGCTGCTGTTTCGCTATGCGCAGTTCCTCACCTTTTTTGGCCTGAAAGCGCTGGCGCACGACTTTATTGAGCTGGCGTTGCAGCAAAACCCGCGCCACCAGCGCGCCTGGACTTTCTCCGGATTTCTCAACGCAGATAAAGGCCGCCTGGAGGCAGCTGTCCACGACTTCGAGCAGGCCGTCGCTCTTAAACCGGGCGATGCCGATACCGTCTTCAATCTCGGCTTCACGCTGCAGCGGCTTGGCCGTCACTCGGAAGCGCTGGAGCGCTTTCAGCGCGTCGTTGAATTGAACGCGTTCGTCGACCGCGCCTGGTATGGCATGGGTCTCTCGCTCGCAAAGCTTGGACGCCACGACCAGGCGGCGGAAAAGCTCGCCGAAGCGGCTCGCCTGCAACCCATGAATCCGTATGCCGGGTACCACCTCGCCGGTGCCTGGTTTCACCTCGGTCAGCGGGAAAAGGTCGACGCCGAATACGAGCGGGTAAAGGGGTTCGATCCCAAAGTCGCCGCGCAGATCGCGCGCGAATTCGGCGCCGGACAGACGCCGGAGCGCTAGCCCTCCCGCTTGCGCTCGAGCAGCGGCGCGCAATCCACCGAAGCGCTCGCGCAAACGTCAGGGATGATCCAGAACACCACCAATATCCACAGCCATGCGACCAGCAGGAACGCGACGTAGGGGATGTGCGCGTCGATAATCATCTTCGGCGTGATCAGGCGGGTAAAGCGGATCAGCGGATTGGTGACGATGCACAGCACCTGATAGAAAAGGTTTGAATCGCGTTTGGCGCCGGCCAGCAGGTAGAGCAGCCCGCGCCCAAGCAGGAACAACCCAGCCAGTTCGGCAATCGCCTTGGTAGCCACGATCAACAACAGCTCGGTCTGCACGCGAATCAAGTCCCGGAAAAAATAAAGCCCGCGCCAGGCGCGGGCTTTATCAGGCCGGGCTGCAGCTCAGGTGCCGCGGGTATCGATATCCCCGGCCAGCTGCGGATAGCGCACATGATCCACCAGCTCCTGCGTCGTCTTATCGGGCGCCAGCGTCAGCAGGCTCACGATGACGATCACCGCGAAGCCGAGCGGAATGCCGAACAGACCCGCCGAGATCGGCTGGATGTCCCACCACAATTCGACCGGCTTGGTGACGCCGAACACGCCGCGCATCCAGGTTTGCGTCTGGCTCATGTAGTAGAACGTCACCCCCAGTCCCGCGATCATTCCGAGCGTGGCGCCCCACTTGTTGGCTCGCCTCCAGAAAATGCCGAGCACCAACGCGGGGAAGAACGTCGCAGCCGCGAACGAGAATGCCGCACTTACCAGGAACAGGATGTCCGCCGGCTTCTGCGACGCCACGGTCGCCGCCGCCAAAGCCACTATCAGGAGCAGGACTTTGGAGATGGTGACGCGCCTCGCCGTCGTCGCGGTCGGATCGATCATCTTGTAGTAGAGATCGTGCGACAGCGCGTTGGCGATGGTGAGCAGCAAGCCGTCCGCAGTCGATAGCGCAGCCGCCAGGCCGCCCGCCGCCACCAGACCCGAGACCACATAAGGCAATCCCGCAATTTCCGGCGTCGCCAGTACCACGATATCCCCGCCGATCGCGATCTCGGCGCGCTGCAGGATGCCGTCTCCGTTGATATCCGCGATGCTGAGCAGCGACGCATCCACCGCCTGCCACGCCCCCACCCACGCCGGCAGCTTGTCGAAATGCGTGCCGACCAGAATGGTGTAGATGTCGTACTTCACCAGCACCGCAAGCGCGGGCGCGGAGAAATAGAGCAGGAAGATGAAGAATAGCGACCAGGTCACCGAGGCGCGCGCTTCTCTCACGCTTGGCGTCGTGTAGTAGCGCATCAGGATGTGGGGCAGCGCTGCCGTTCCGACCATCAAGCAGAAGATTAGGGCGAGGAAGTTACGCCGATTGACATCGCGCGCCTTGTCATCCTTTCCAGGGAACGCTTCGGCGTGCCTGCTGATCGGCGCCGCGCGCGCGGTCAGCCGCGACTCGCGCGTGTACGCAGCTTTCGCCTCGTCCGCATTTTTAGGCAAGCGCGCAACAGCCGCCTCCGCCGCCTTGAGTTCCGCCTCCGGGGCGTTGGCCGCCTTGGCATCGGCGAGCCGCTTGGTCGCGGCAGCGGTGTCGGCCTCGAGCGATTTCGGCACGTCTTTCAGCTTCGCGGCCCCTGCCGCCGCGCGATCCGCGAAAATCTTGCGGACTTCGTTCTCCTTCGGATCTTTGGCGAGGTCCTCCTCGCGGGCCGTGACCTTCTCCAGCACCTTGCCATAGACCACGTGCGGGATTGGGAAGCTCGTGTGCTTCACCGACAGCCATACCAGCGGAATCAGGTAGGCGATGATCAGGATGATGTACTGCGCCACCTGCGTCCAGGTTACCGCCCTCATGCCGCCGAGGACCGAGCACACCAGGATGCCGCCGAGGCCGAGGAAAATTCCCAGTTCGAACGGAACCCCGACCAGGCGCGTGGTAATCAGGCCGACGCCGTAGATCTGCGCCACCACGTAGGTGAACGAGCACAGGATCGCGCCGAAGACGCCCACCATCCTTGGAATGTTCCCGCCGTAACGCGCGCCGAGGAAGTCGGGAATGGTGAACTGGCCGAATTTGCGCAGGTAGGGTGCGAGGAAAAAGGCCACCAGGCAGTAGCCCCCGGTCCAGCCCATGACGAATGCCAGTCCGAAGTAGCCGGTGAGGTACAGCGTTCCAGCCATGCCGATGAAGGACGCCGCGCTCATCCAGTCCGCGCCCGTAGCCATGCCGTTGAATACCGCGGGCACCCGCCGTCCGGCGACGTAATACTCGGTGACTTCCGCGGTCCGGCTCATGATGCCGATACCGGCATACAAGGCGATGGTGGCCAACAGGAAGGTGTAGCCAATCCAGCGCCGCGGCAACCCCATCTGCTCGGCGATGGCAAGCACGATGATGAAAATGATGAAGCCCCCGACGTACAGGCCGTAGGCCTTTTTCAGGAAGCTGTAGAAATCGCGCTGCGTTTGCGCTTTGGTCGCCATTATTCTTCTCCTTCCGCAACGCCGTATTCCTGGTCAAGCTTGTTCATGTACCAGGCATAAAACCCGATCATGATCACGTACAGCGCCAGTGCGCCCTGCGCGCCGACCCAGAACGAAAACGGCCAGCCGAAGAAGTTGAAGGAAAGTTCGCGCGCGTAGAAGCCGACGACGAAGGTAATAACGGTCCAGATGACCATCAGGATAATGGTGATCCTGACATTTTTGCGCCAATATTCTTGGTGCTTATCAGTTAGCTCCACGCTTGCCTCCCGTCAAGTAAAGGAACTCTAACCACTGATTCCCGCGGCAGAGACTGTAGCATGCGAAAAGGAAGCTCAGTAATCCGTCAAGTCAGATCAGTCCTGCTGCGCTGCACAACGCACCAAGTGCGACCGAAGCAGCGCCGGTAAACACAGCGGCACTCGCAACGTACGCTGCGCAATCCTCATCGCGGCAGCCGAGTACCTCGTTCAATCCAAGACTGCAAAGAACCAGACCGTGGATCAGAGCGCCCACACTCGCGATTGCCAGGATAGGCACGAACAGAAGCGCCCCACAGAGCAAGACCGGCGTGCTCGAATAGGCGGAAATCGCCACCGATTTGTTCCAGGAGCGCGTTGATCGGAAGAATCCGGCGAGCAGATAGATTCCGAGGGCAAGCAGCAGGACGCAAGCAAGGGACAGAGCAAGCGTGGCGGTGAATCCCGCCGCCAAAGCGGCCGGCAGCGTGCTTTGGGATCCCGCAAGCTGCCCGCTCGCGGCCTGCCCAAGCGGCCACGCAGTGGCCGGCAGGAGCGCGATTGGCAGCACATAGCGCAGCAACGAGCGGCTCCATGGCGGGTCAGCGGCGCGCACGGCCGCCCACGCGGCGCGGGGACGAAAAACAATCCTGAGGATCTGCTCGAGCAGCATTGGGATTGGCGGAGAGAGTGGGATTCGAACCCACGGTACGTGATTAGCGTACACACGCTTTCCAAGCGTGCGCCTTAAGCCGCTCGGCCATCTCTCCGCAACGGGGCGGATTCTACCGTAGGGGTAACCGTCGTTACATCGACTGCTTGAGCTGCTCCAGGATCGCCGGGTTTTCCAGCGTAGAGACATCCTGCGTGATCGCTTCGCCCTTGGCGATCGAGCGCAGCAGCCGGCGCATGATTTTCCCGGAGCGCGTCTTGGGCAGGTTGTCGCCGAAGCGGATTTCCTTCGGCTTGGCGATGGGGCCGATTTCCTTGCCCACCCAGTCGCGCAGTTCCTTGGCGATGCGCTTCGCATCCTCGCCGCTCGGGCGCGCGCCCTTGAGCACCACGAACGCGCAGATCGCTTCCCCGGTGAGCTCGTCGGGACGCCCGACCACGGCGGCCTCGGCAACCAATTTTGTATTGGCCACCAGCGCCGATTCGATTTCCATGGTGCCGAGCCGGTGGCCGGAGACGTTCAGCACATCGTCGATCCGTCCGACGATGCGGAAATAGCCTTCCTCGTCGGTACTTGCGCCGTCGCCCGCCAGGTAGAGCTTGCCCTTGAATTCCTCCGGGAAATAGGTCTTCTTGTAGCGTTCCGGATCGCCCCAGATGGTGCGCAGCATCGATGGCCACGGACGCGTGATCACCAGGATGCCGCCCTTGCCCCGGCCGACCGATTTCCCGGTCTCGTCGACGATATCGGCAAAGATGCCCGGCAGCGGCAACGTCGCCGAGCCCGGTTTGGTTGGCGTTGCACCCGGCAGCGGCGAGATCAGGTGCCCGCCGGTTTCGGTCTGCCACCAGGTGTCGACGATCGGGCAGCGGCCGCCGCCGACGGTCTCGTGGTACCACATCCAGGCTTCCGGGTTGATCGGCTCGCCCACCGTGCCGAGGATGCGCAGGCTCTTCAGGTCGTACTTCTTCGGCAGCTCGCCGCCCGCCTTGATCAGCGAGCGGATTGCGGTCGGCGCGGTGTAGAACACGCTGCACTTGTGATCCTGGATCATCTTCCAGAACCGGCCCGCGTCCGGATGGACCGGCACGCCTTCGAACATGATTTCGGTCGCGCCGACCGCGAGCGGACCATAGCAGACGTAGGAGTGTCCGGTTACCCAGCCCACGTCGGCGGTGCACCAGAAGACGTCCGACGCCTTGTAATCGAACGTCCAGCGCATCGTCAGGATGGTCCATAGGAGGTAGCCGGCGGTGGAATGCTGGATGCCTTTGGGCTTGCCGGTCGAGCCCGAGGTGTAGAGGATGAACAGCGGATGCTCTGCGTTCACCCAGGTCGGTTCGCAGGTATCGGGCTGACCCTTGATCACGTCGTCCCACCACTTGTCGCGCGGCGCGGTCATCTTTACCGCGCTGCCGCTGCGCTTGTAGACGATGACGTTCTTCACCCCGTCGCAGCCGCCCATGGCGAACGCTTCGTCCACCACCGGCTTGAGCGGAATTTCCTTGCCGCCGCGGAATTGGCCGTCGGCCGTGATCACCTCGGTGGCGCCCGCGTCGATGATGCGCTCCTGCAGGCTCTTGGCGGAAAAGCCGCCAAACACCACCGAATGCGTCGCGCCGATGCGCGCGCAGGCCTGCATCGCGATCACCACCTGAATCGACATCGGCATGTAGATCAGCACGCGATCGCCGCTCTTCACGCCGTGCGCCTTGAGCGCGTTGGCCATCCGGCACACTTCGTGGTAGAGCGCCTGGTAGGTGATCTTGGTCACCTTGCCGTCATCGGCCTCGAAGATGATCGCGGTCTTGTCGGGTTGCGTCTTCAAGTGCCGGTCGAGGCAGTTGTAAGAGGCGTTCAGCTCCCCGTCATGAAACCAGCGGTAGAACGGCGCTTTGGAAGCGTCCAAGGTGTGGCTGAACGGCTTGTGCCAGAGCAGTTGCTCCTTTGCCAGGCGCGCCCAGAACCCCTCGAAGTCCTTTTCCGCTTCCGCGACCAGCTTGCGGTAACCCTCCATGCCGGAAATGTTCGCCTGCTTGACGAACGCCGGCGCCGGCGGGAACAGCCGCGTTTCGGTGAGTACGGTTTCGATGTTGGACGACATGCCTCTCCTCCCGAATATCAATACCGAATCAAGGGTATGCTAGATTACTCGTCCCTCGCAACCTGCGCGCATCCTCCCCCGGCGGCACCCCGATCATGGCGGTCATCCGCAGCGAACATCTGGTGCAGAGTGTCGCCGACGCGCTGCAATTCATCTCCTACTACCATCCGCGCGACTACATCCAGGCGCTGGGCCGCGCCTATGACCGGGAACAATCGCCGGCCGCCAAGGACGCCATCGCCCAAATCCTTACCAATTCGCGCATGTGCGCCGAGGGACACCGGCCGATATGCCAGGACACCGGCATCGTCAATGTGTTCCTCAAGGTCGGCATGGGCGTGCGCTTCGAGGGTTTCAACGGCTCGCTCGAAGATGCGGTGAACGAGGGCGTGCGGCGGGCCTATAACCACCCCGACAACAAATTGCGCGCCTCGGTGCTGGACGACCCGCAGTTCGCGCGCCGCAATACCAACGACAACACGCCCGCGGTGATCCACGCGCAACTCGTTGCCGGCGACGAGGTCGCCGTGGACGTCGCGGCCAAAGGCGGCGGCTCGGAAGCGAAGGCCAAGTTCGCGATGCTCAATCCATCGGACTCGGTGGTGGACTGGGTGCTGATGACCGTGCCGACCATGGGCGCCGGCTGGTGCCCGCCGGGAATGCTCGGCATCGGCATCGGCGGCACCGCGGAAAAAGCGATGGTGCTGGCCAAGCAATCCCTGATGGACAGCATCGACATGGCCGACCTCAAGGCGCGCGGGCCCAGGGACAAGTACGAGGCGCTTCGCATCGAGCTCTACGACAAGGTAAATGCGCTCGGCATCGGCGCGCAGGGTCTGGGCGGGCTGTCTACGGTGCTGGACGTCAAGATCCTGCACTACCCTACGCATGCCGCCAACAAACCGATCGCGATGATTCCGAACTGTGCCGCGACGCGCCATGCGCATTTCGTGCTGGATGGCTCGGGCCCGGCGGAATTCGACGCGCCGTCGCTGCACGACTGGCCGCAGGTCACCTGGACGCCCGATGCAAGTTCCACCCGTGTGGACCTGAATTCGCTCAGCAAAAACCAGGTGGCAAGCTGGAAACCCGGGCAACGCCTGCTGCTGTCCGGCAAATTGCTCACCGGTCGCGACGCCGCGCACAAGCGGATCCAGGACCTGCTGGCAAAGGGCGCGCGGCTTCCTGTGGACTTCACCAACCGGGTCATCTACTACGTCGGTCCGGTGGATCCGGTGCGCGAGGAAGTCATCGGACCCGCTGGCCCGACCACGGCAACGCGCATGGACAAATTCACCGACCTGATGCTGGCGCAGACCGGCCTGATCGCGATGATCGGCAAGGCCGAGCGCGGGCCAGTCGGCGTCGAAGCGATCAAGAAGCACCGGGCTGCCTACCTGATGGCGGTGGGCGGCGCCGCCTACCTGGTCGCCAAGGCAATCCGCAAATCGCGGGTGCTGGCCTTTGAAGACCTCGGCATGGAAGCGATCCACGAATTCGAGGTCAGCGACATGCCCGTGACGGTGGCGGTGGATGCCAACGGCACTTCCGTGCACAACACCGGCCCGGCCGAGTGGTCGAGGAAAATCATCGAACTGAAGCTGCCGGTCACGGCAGCGTGAGCCAACCCGGCTGGGGCGCTGTCTGGGCGATGTTTGCCGGGGGGCTGGTTTGCGGCGCGTATATCGGCAAGGCGCCGCCGGTGCTGCCCGTGCTGCGGGTCGAACTTGGCCTGAGCCTGCTCGAATCGGGCTTCGTCGCCACCACCTTCAATCTGCTCGGTGGCACGCTCGGCATGCTGATCGGCGTTTTCTGCGACCGCTTCGGCCATAAGAAACTCGGCCTGGCCGGGCTGGCGATCATGGCGCTGGGCGGACTATTGGGCGCCGCAGCGGAAAGCTTTCCCGCGCTGCTGGCTTCGCGTTTCCTAGAAGGCGGGGGCTTCATCCTGTTCACCGTCTCAGGGACCGCGCTGGTCGCCGCCGCGGTAACCGGACCGGACCGGCCCAAAGCGCTCTCGCTCTGGAGCGCTTACATGCCCTCGGGCGGCAGCCTCGCGCTGTTGCTCGCCCCGCTCGCCCTGGCGACCATCGGCTGGCGCGGCCTCTGGGTCGTGCTGGCCTGCGCGGCGCTCGCCTGCGCCGTGCTTATCGCCCGCACCGTGCCGGCGACCCGCTTTGGCGGCGTCGCCTCGCTGCGGCTTGCAGTGGAATCGCTGGCGCAGCCCGGCAGCCTCGCGCTCGCTCTGCTGTTCGCGTGCTACGTCGCGCAATGGAACTCGATCATGATCTGGCTGCCGACTTTTGCGGTCGGTGAGCGGGGTGCCTCCACCGAGGCGGCCGCACTGCTGACGGCACTGATGGTGCTCGCCAATGTGCCCGGCAATCTGGCCGGCGGCTGGCTGCTCGCCCACGGCATGCCGCGCGGCAAACTCATCGTCGCGGCCGCGATCGTCGCCGCCGCCTGTTCGATCGGAATCTTCGGCGCTTGGCTTCCCGATGCGGCGCGCTACGCTCTGGTGCTCTCCTTTTCGTGCGGTGCGGGAGTGATCCCGGCCGCCATCTTTTCCGGCGTGCCGGTGCATGCGCGCACGCCTCAGCACATCGGCACGACCAACGGGATGGTGATGCAGACCTCCCAGATCGGCCAGTTCCTTGGTCCGATCCTGATCGCCTGGCTCGCGACGCGGTTTGGCAATTGGGAGGCGTCGCTGTGGGCCATGCTCGGTTTCGCCGCCGGCTGCGCGCTGTGCGGGCTTGCCCTGGCGCGCATCGAGCGCCGCGGGCGTTAAAATCCTCACTGGAGGTCACCATGCGACAAATCCACATCTGCGAAGTCGGTCCGCGCGACGGACTGCAGAACGCCCATCACCTGATGCCGACCGAGGCCAAGAAGGCCTGGATCGCCTCGATGGCCAAGGCCGGGATCAACGAGATCGAGGTCGGCTCCTTCGTGCCGCCGAAGCTGATTCCGGCCATGGCGGACACGGGCGAAATCGTGTCCTTTTCTTTGTCCATAAAGGATTTGAAAGTCGTCGCGCTGGCGCCCAATGTAAAAGGCTTCGAGCGCGCAGTCGGCGCCGGCGCGCACAAGGTGACTTTTCCGGTCTCGGCCAGCCGCGCGCACAGCCTTGCCAATGTGCGCATGACGCCCGAGCAGATGGTCGACGAAGTGCGCAAGTGCGTGCAACTGCGCGGCAAATCCGGCCCGGAAATCGAAGCCGGCGTTTCCACCGCCTTTGGCTGCACCATGCAGGGCGAAGTGCCGGAAGACGACGTGGTGCGTCTGGCGGCCCTGCTCGCCGAGGCGGGCGTCGACTGTATCGCGCTGGCCGACACCGTCGGCTACGCGAATCCGGCGCAGATAAAAAGGCTTTTTGCGAAAGTAAGAAAGGAAATCGGCGGCAAGCTCGAAGCCGCGCACCTGCACAACACGCGCGGCCTCGGCCTCGCCAACGCGCTGGCCGCTTACGAGGAAGGCGTGCGCCATTTCGACAGTTCGATGGGCGGCCTCGGCGGCTGCCCGTTCGCGCCCGGCGCCAGCGGCAACGTGATCACCGAGGACCTGGTGTTCATGTTCGAGAGCATGGGCGTACCCACCGGCATCGATCTCGATAAGCTGATGCAAGCGCGCAAGCTGATGGTTGCGGCGCTGCCCGAAGAGCCTGTCTACGGGCACATGGCCCTCGCCGGCGTACCCAAGGGATTCCGTGCTGCCGCTTGAGGGCGTGCGCGTCGTAGAGTTCTCGCACATGGTGATGGGCCCGAGCTGCGGCCTAGTGCTCGCGGACCTAGGCGCCGAGGTGATCAAGGTCGAGCCGCTCGAGGGTGACAACACCCGGCGCCTGAAAGCCGCCGGCGCAGGTTTCTTCCCGGTGTTCAACCGCAACAAGCAGAGCCTTGCGGTGGACTTGAAGAAAACGGCAGGCCTGGAGCTGGTTCGCAAATTGATCGCCAGCTCCGACGTGATGACGGAAAATTTCCGGCCCGGCGCGCTGGATAAATTGGGGCTGGGCTACAAGGCTCTCAGCGCGCAGCACCCGAAGCTGATTTACTGCTCGCTCAAGGGTTTCCTCGACGGCCCCTACGAGCACCGGGCAGCGCTGGACGAAGTGGTGCAGATGATGGGCGGACTCGCCTACATGACCGGGCTGCCCGACCGGCCGCTGCGCGCCGGCGCCTCGGTGGTGGACATCGTGGGCGGCACCTTCGGCGCGGTGGGCGTGCTCGCGGCGCTGCGCGAGCGCGAGACGTCCGGGCGCGGGCGGCTGGTGACCAGCGCGCTCTTTGAGAGCACCGCCTACCTGGTCGCGCAGCACATGGCGCAATTCGAACTGACGGGCGAAGCACCGCCGCCGATGTCGGTGAAGCGCCCGGCCTGGGGCGTGTACGACATTTTCGAGACCTCGGACGGCGATCGCCTGTTCGTCGGCGTCGTGACCGATACCCAATGGGAAATTTTCTGCCGCGAATTCAAGGAAAACGAGCTCGCCGCAGACCCGCGCCTGCAGAAAAACGCAGACCGCGTCAAGGAACGCGGCTGGTTGATCCCGCGCCTTGGCGAAATCCTGAAACGCCACACCAAGTCGGACTTCGCCGAAAAACTGGAGCGCATCGGCCTGCCCTTCGCGCCGATTGCCAAGCCCTGGGACCTGCTGGATGACCCGCACCTGAAGGCCTCGGGCGGGCTACTGAAGACCAAAGTACCCGGCGGCGGCTCGTTCCACGCGCCGACGCTGCCGCTCGCGCTGGACGGCAAACGCCTGCCCAAGCGCAACGACCCGCCGGAGATCGGCGAAGGCGCGCGCGACCTGCTCGCTGGCCTCGGCTACGGAAAGGAACAGCTCGATGCGCTCGCCCGCGAGCGCGTGATCGTTATTTGATTCCCAGGCAGTCCTTGATCTGCTGCAGCGCTCCCGGGTCCTCGATGGTGGTGAGGTCGCCAGGATCACGGCCCTCGGCCAGGGCCGCGATCGAGCGGCGCAGCGTCTTGCCGGAGCGCGTCTTCGGCAGCAGCGTCACGAAATGCACCGCCTTCGGGCGGGCGATCGCGCCCAGTTGCTGGTCGACGGTCTGCATGACCTCTTTTTCGAGCTTTTTCCTGCTCTCGGGCGAATCGAGCGCGCTTTTCGCGACCGCGAAGGCGAGCGGTATCTGGCCTTTCAACGGATCCGCGACCCCGACTACGGCGCATTCGGCGATGCCGGTATGCATGTTGACCGCCTCCTCGATCTCGCGCGTGCCGAGGCGGTGGCCGGCGACGTTGATCACGTCATCGGTACGGCCGAGGATGAAGTAATACCCGTCCTTGTCGCGAATGCCCCAGTCGAAGGTCGAGTAGATCTGCTGGTCCTTGAAGTCGGTGAAATAGGTTTCTACGAAGCGCTGGTCATCGCCCCACACCGTGGTCATGCAGCCCGGCGGCAGTGGCGGGGTGATCGTCACCACGCCTTTTTCGCCGTCGGCCACCGGCTTGCCGGTCGCCTCGTGCAGCAGGTGCACGTCGTAGCCGTAGACAGGGAAGCTGGGCGAACCCATCTTGACCGGCAGTTTTTCCACGCCGGGATGGCAGGAGAGCAGCGGCCAGCCGGTTTCGGTCTGCCAGTAATGATCGACCACCGGCCGTTTCAACGCTTCGCAGATCCAGACATGCGTCGGCTCATCCAGCGGTTCGCCGGCGAGGAACAGGTGCTTGAGCGACGAAAGGTTGTACTTACTGAGGTAGGCAGGATCCTGTTTTTTCAGCACCCGCACCGCAGTCGGCGCGGAAAACATCACCGCCACCTTGTAGTCCTGCACGATTTTCCACCAGACGCCCGCATCGGGGCGGGTCGGCACGCCCTCGTACAGGATGGTGGTCATGCCGGCGATGAGCGGCCCATAGATGATGTAGGAATGACCCACCACCCAGCCGATGTCGGAAGTGGTGAACATGGTTTCCCCGGCGGCACCGCAGAAAATCCGCTGCATCGACGAGGCGAGCGCCACCGCGTAGCCGCCGACGTCGCGCTGCACGCCCTTCGGCGTGCCCGTGGTGCCCGAGGTGTAGAGAATGTAGGACGGCTCATTGGATTCAAGCCAGGCGCAGGGAACCTCCTTGCCGGAATGCAGTGCAGCGAGTTCCGCCCAATCGACGTCACGCCCGGCGGTCACCGGCATTGCCGGATCCAGGCCGCGTTTGAAGATCAGTACTTTCTGCGGCCCTGATTTGGCGAGCCTGAGTGCCGCGTCCACCAGCGTCTTGTAGAGCACCGGCTTGCCCATGCGGCTGCCGCCGTCGGAGGTGATCATCAGCTTGGGCCTTGCGTCATCGATGCGCGCCGCGAGGCTGGCCGCCGCAAAGCCGCCGAAAACCACCGAATGGATTGCGCCGATGCGCGCGCAGGCAAGGATCGCGAAACAGGCCTCGGGAACCATCGGCATGTAGACAATGACCCGGTCGCCGCGCTTCACCCCGAGGGATTGCATCATCGACGCGATGCGATTGACCTCGCTGAACAGCTCGCGGTAGCTGAAGCTCTTGGTCTGGTCGACCTCGGTCGAGATCCAGACCAGGGCGGGCTGGTCGCCCCGCTCCGCCAGATGCCGGTCCACGGCGTTGTGGCAGAGGTTGGTTTCGCCGCCGAGAAACCATTTGGCGAACGGCGGCCGCGAATAGTCGAGCACCTTGCCAAACGGCTTGTGCCAGTCGATGAGCTTTGCCTCGCCTGACCAGAAGCCCTCGCGATCGGCAATGGAGCGCTTGTGGAATTCGGCGTAGCTGGTCATGCGTTCAAATCCACGACGATGCGGCCGGTGACGTTCGCACTGATGAAATCATCGAACACTTTCGGCAACTCGCCGAACGGGATGGTTTTCGCCATCTCCTTCAGTCCGGCCGGCTTCAGGTCGCCCGCCAGGCGTTCCCAGACCCGGCGCTCGAGGTCGGCGCTGGGGGCGTCGGTCGAATTGATGCCGAGCAAGCTGACGCCGCGCAGGATGAATGGCATCACCGTGGTATTCAGCGTGAAACCGGCCGCCAGGCCGATCGAGGCGATTACACCGTTGAATTTCATGCTGCTCGCCATCCAGGCGAGGACCTCTCCGCCGAGGCTGTCTACCGCACCCTGCCAGGTCGCCTTGTCGAGCGGTCTGATGTTGCTCAAATCGAGCTCGCTACGCAGCTTCACCTCCGCGGCGCCGAGCTTTTTGAGGTAACCCGCGCCTTCGGCTTTGCCGGTGAGCGCAACTACGTGGTAGCCCAGCTTCGCCAGCGCGGCGATGGCGATCGAGCCGACGCCGCCCGTGGCGCCGTTGACGATCACCGGCCCGCCGGCCGGATTCAGGCCGTTGTGCTCCATCTTCACCACCGCCAAGCCGGCGGTATAGCCGGCAGTGCCGAATGCCATTGCCTCCCAGAGCGTCAAGCCCCTGGGCAGCTTGACGGCCCAATTGGCGGGGATGCGGGCGTATTCGGCGTAACCGCCGTGGTGCTTCACGCCCAGCTCATGGCCGACAGCGAGCACGGCATCGCCTTTGCTCAAGCGCGCATCGGCGGAGGACACCACCGTGCCCGCCAGGTCGATGCCGCCAATGCAGGCAGTTCGCAGCAGGATACGGCCCTTGCCTGTGGCGGCTAGCGCGTCCTTGTAATTCACGTCCGAGTACGCGACACGAATCACTACTTCACCCGGATCTAGGTCTTCCAGCGCGAAGTCGGTGTAGGCACACTTGACGCCCTTGTCCTGCTGCGTGATGAGGAATGCCTTGAATTTATCCATGGGGTTTTCCGGCGCCGGGACGGTCATTCTAGCCAAGCCAGCGATGGCCGCGCGCGGCGGTGAACAAGTCATCGGCGGACGCGAAGCCCTGCCGCTCCGCCTCGGCCAGCAACACCAGCAACAGCTGCGCGGTGGCATAGGCGTCAGCCAGCGCGTCGTGGCGAGCCAGGTGCGGGATGGCGAACGCCGCCAGCCAGTCGTCCAGCGAGCGGCATGACCTTGCCGGACCCGGGAAAAGCGCCGGTGCAAGCTCGGCGAGGTCCAACCAGCGGCGCTTCCAGCCGGGAATGGCTCGCTCGAGCAAGGCGCGGTCAAAGGCAGCGTGAAACGCGACCGGCGGCGAATCGGCGATGAAGGCCGCAAACGCCTGCAGCGCCGCGGCCGGGTCGCCCCCGCCCAGCTGGGCCTCGGCGCCGATGCCGTGGACCAGGATGTTGTCGGCGGCGCTGGCCTGCTCCTGGCGCAGCACCGCGCTGAAGCATTGGGCCGTGTCGACACGCCCTTCGCGCAGCGCGACAGCCCCGATCGAGAGCAGGCGGTCGCGTGCCGGATTCAGCCCGCTTGATTCGCAATCGACCACCACCCAACGCGGCGAGCGAAGCGGTACTACCGCCTTGCGCTTGCGCGGCCCGAACAGCCTCGCCAGGGCCCCGATCACAACTCGTAGTCCAGCCTGAGGCGCTCCTGCAGCATGGTCGCCTGGCGGAACGCCTCTTTCAGGATGCGGCGGTCGATGGCGTTGAGACGGGCTGGGTCGATCCGGTTCTCCGACCCTGGCTCGAGGCCCGATTCCAGGTACTGCCGCCGCAGCCGCAGCATCTGTATGTAATGGAAGGCGTCCACTATTGCCGCCGCTTCGCCCTGTGGCAGCGCACCGGCCGCCGCCGCGCCGCGCAGCCGCGCTGCCGTGGAGGTTGCAGGCAGGCGATGCGCCAGCGCAAGGATTCGCGCCCCATCCGTAATCGGTCTGGCGCCATAGGCTTTGAGATCGAGGGTTCCCGGGAACGCACCGGAGTCATCCGGGCTGAAGTCCCGCAGCAGGCCAAGCGGCGGCTTCGAGCGCAGTGCATTCTCGACCATGGCGCGGCGAAACAGGGGGTTGCCTGCGGCGGCCTGCAGCACCGCCGTGCGCAATTCACCGACCAGCTTGGCCTCGCCTGCCAGGGCCCGGAAATCGAAGAAGATGGTGGCGTTCAGCAGCGCTTCCGGCTCCGGATTGCGGATCCAGGCCGCGAACACCGCCCGCCATTCCTCGAGGCTCAGGCACCACTTGGGGTTGCGCGCCATGATTTCGCCCTTGCACAGCGGGAAGCCGCAGGCGTCCAGGGCGAGGTTCACTTCCTGGGCGAACCGCAGGAACGCCGTGCGCGCTGCCGCGACATCGCCCTCGGTCGTGAAGATCAATGCGTTGTCCTGGTCGGTCGCCAGCGTCTGATCCAGGCGCCCCTCGCTGCCCAACGCCATCCAGCACCAATGCCCGCGCAAGCCATGCTTTGGCGCCGCAAGCTCGATCAGCCGCTGCGTGATGCTGTCGTTCAGCGCGCAGGTCATCTGCGTCAGCTGCTCGGCTGCCACGCCCTGCGCCAGCAGCGCGCGCGCCAGCGCGCGCACGTCGGCCGCCGCTTCGGACAGTTGCGGCACTGTTGCCGCGGCTTTGACGCGCTCGATGATGCGCCGCAAGCTGGTGCGCTGCATGCCGAACAGGTCGCGCTCCGAAATCACGCCGGCCAGGCGGCCATCGCGGGTCACGACTACATGCCGGATGCCGTGCTTGACCATGGCAAGCGCCGCATCGACGATCGGCGCTTCCTCCTCCAGCGTGATTACCCCCTTCGACATGACAGCCGAAATCGGCGATTCGATATTCAGTTGCGGAATTGCCACCCGCTTCAGCACGTCGAGACCGGTGAAGATGCCCTGCGGGACGTCGCGCTTGTCGACCACGATCATCGACCCCACGCGCTGATCGTGCATCGACTTCAGCACCTCGCGCAGCGGCGTCTCGGGCTTGCAGGACACGGGTGTGCGCGAGATGACCTCGCGCAAGTGGCGCAGCATCCCGCCGGCGACGACGTCGCTCGCCTCGACGCGCACCGCGCGCTGCGAGTGCTCCACCAGCATCGCCAGTTGGCTGGTGCAAAACGAATGGAAGCGCGCGCTGCGCTTCAGCAGCTTGTGGAAATCCTCCGCGGCCAGTTCCCAGCAGAAGCAGTCCTCGTCGGCCCGGTAGGCGTAGACCGTGGCACGGTTTCCCACCATCGCGCCGAGCGGGAAGCATTCCCCGGCGCCCAGCATCACGTCCACCGCGCCGGGGACCCCGCCCGCCGCGCCGCGCACGTGGCCCTGCTTGAGAATGTGCAGGCGTTGCGCGACGCCGTTCTCGGGCGACACGATGGCCGCGCCGCGCGGGTAGTAGGCCAACTGCAGGCGCGAGGCCAGCAGGCGCAGCGACTTCGACCCCATCTGGTCGAACGGGGGATGCTGCCTGAGCGCTGCGATGATCGCGTCCTCGAGCGGCCTGGCCATGCCTGCCTTCTCCTATCTTCTGCTTCGCTCGGTCTGGAGATACCGGGCCGACTGCATTTCGGCCAGCCGGCTCGCGGCGCGTGCGAACTCGGCACTACTCTCGCCTTCGGTGAACAATGCGTCCGGCGGCGCCTGCGCGGCGACGAACAGCTTCACCCGGTCATCGTAGAACACGTCCACCAGCCAAGTGAAGCGCCGCGCCGCATCGGCGTGTTTCGGCGACATTATCGGTACGCCCGACAGCAGCACCGAGTGAAAGCGCTGCGCCAGGTCCACGTAATCGGCGTAGGAGCGGGGCCCGCCGCAAAGCGCCGAGAAATCAAACCATACCAGCCCTCCGGCACGCTTGCGATAGGCAATGCGCCGCCCCTCGACATCGAGCGACTGCTTTTCTTCCTCGACGTCCTTCAAATCTTCGAAGATGCGTGCCAGTTCGGCCTCGGCGCCGGGTCCGGTGTGGTAGGACTTGAGCTGCTCCATTTTCAGGCGCCGGTAGTCCACGCCGCCGTCCACCTCGACCACGTCGAGGCGCCGCTTGAGCAGCTCGATCGCGGGCAGGAAACGCTCGCGTTGCAGCCCGTTCGGATAAAGCTGGTCGGGATGGTAATTGCTGGTCATCACGAACTGCACGCCGAGGTCCATCACCTTTTCCAGATAGCGTCCGAGAATCATGGCATCGGCAATGTCGGAGACATGGAACTCGTCGAAGCAGATCAGCCGGTAGCGGCGCGCAGTGCGCTCGGCAAGCTCGGCCAGCGGATCCTCGATGGCGCGCAGCTCGTTCAGTTCGCGATGGATCTCGCGCATGAAATGGTGGAAGTGCACGCGCCGTTTTCGCACCAGCGGCACGCAGCGGTAAAAGCTGTCCATCAGGAAGCTCTTGCCGCGCCCTACCGCGCCCCACAGGTAGACGCCCTTGGGCAGCGCAGGCTTGACCAGCAGGCGTTTCAGGGCGGTATTGCGCCGCGCCTTGTAGGCGCTCCACTCCTCGTACAACTGCTGCAGGCGCTCCACCGCGCGCCGCTGCGATGCGTCGGCGGCGAATCCGCGCTTGCCCAGGCTTTCCTCGTAGAGTTCACGGACGCTGCTCATGCGCGGCGCGCCTCGCTGCGCGCGAGCCACAGCGTGCTGACCAGAATCACCACCCCACCGGCCACCGTCCAGCCGACGGGAATGGTGCCGAACATGAAAAAGCCGAGAATTGCGGCCCAGATCAATTCAAGAAATTTCACCGACTGGACGGCCGAGATGTCGGCGACGCGGAACGCCCGCGTCATGCAGTAATGGCCGCTCGCGCCCAGGAAACCGCAGATCACCAGCAACACCCATTGCCCGGCCGATGGCGATACCCACAAGACCAGCGCGAACGGCGCGAGCAGCAGCGAAACCAACAGGTGCTGCCACAGCACCATCACGTCCGAGCGCTCGTGGCGTGTCAGTACCTTGGCAACCAGGAACGACCCGGCGAACACTGGCGCCGAAGCCAGCATTAGCAGCATGCCGAGCGAGATCCCTGCGAACCCGGGGCCTTCCCAGGGCTTGAGAACCAGTGTCACGCCGACGAAACCGACCAGCACCGCCGCCCAGCGCGCGCCGGTCATGCGCTCGTTGAGAAACAGCACCGCGCCCAGGCAGATGAACAGCGGCCCGCTGAAGCCGATCGCCGTCAGTTCGGTGATGGTGACTAGCGGCAGCGCCGCGAACCACAGCAGCATTCCGCCGGTATGGAACAAGCCGCGCAGCACCTGCAGGCGCGGCGCTTTCGGCCATAGCGCGCGCACGCCCAGCCGCAGCGCCGGCGCCAGCATTACCAGCGAGCCGAACAGGTAGCGCAGGAACCCCACCAGCCAGGGATCGAGCTCGTGGCTGAGCTGTTTCATGGTCGCGTTCAATACTGTGAACAGCGCGCCGGTCGCCGCCATCCACAGCATGCCGCGGACGGTCGGGCTCAGGCTTTGCCTAGAAAAAGCGCCGCTCAAATATTGAGCGCGCGTTTATCGACCGCCAGGGCCGCGTCCTTGAGCGCTTCCGACAGCGACGGATGCGCGTGGCAGATCATGCCGATGTCCTCGGCGGCGCCGCGGAACTCCATCGCCACCACCGCCTCCGAAATCAGTTCTGAAGCCATCGGGCCAATGATGTGCACGCCGAGAATTTCATCCGTTTTTTTGTCGGCAACGAATTTGACCAGGCCGCTGGTGTCGCCGAGCGCCCGCGCCCGGGCGTTGGCGGAAAAGGGAAAGGTGCCGGCCCGGTACTCGACGCCCTCCGCCTTCAGCTGCTGCTCGGTCTTGCCGACCCAGGCGATTTCGGGCGAGGTGTAGATCACCCAGGGAATGGTGTTGAGGTTGACGTGGGGCTTTTGCCCGGCGATGCGCTCGGCCACCGCCACGCCCTCCTCCTCGGCCTTGTGCGCGAGCATCGGGCCCCGCACCACGTCGCCGATCGCCCAGACGTTGGCCACGCTGGTACGGCAGTCCTCGTCTACCGCTACAAAGCCGCGCTCCAGCTTGAGGCCGATTGCCTCGGCATTGAGGCCGGTGGTATTGGCGATGCGGCCGATGGAGACGATCAGCCTATCCACTTCTAATGTCTTGGATGACTTATCAGATGCATTGTATTGAATTGAAACACTTTTAGACGATTTCTTTACCGCGGTGATCGCCACACCGAATTCCATCTTGAGGCCCTGCTTGGCGAACAGTTTGCCGGCCTCCTTGGCGATCTGCTCGTCGGCGGCGCCAAGGAAATTTGGCAGCGCCTCGAGAATGGTCACCTGCGAACCGAGGCGGCGCCAGACGCTGCCCATCTCCAGGCCGATCACCCCCGCGCCAATGACGCCGAGCCGCTTCGGCACTTCCGGGATCTCGAGCGCGCCGGTGTTGCTGAGCGTGAGCTTTTCGTCGAAATCCGCGCCCGGCAGCGCGCGCGGATTCGAGCCGGTGGCGATGATGACGTTTCTGGCGACGAGGGCTTCGTCCTGTACCTTGATTTCTATCTTTTCTCCCTCAATTTTCGAAAAACTCCCTCGGCCATGAAAGAAACTGACCCTGTTCTTCTTGAACAGGTAGGCGATGCCCTCGTTGTTCTGTTTGACCACCTTGTCCTTGCGCTTGAGCATCGCGCCGAGGTCCAGCTCCAAGCCCTTGACCTTGACGCCGTGGTCGGCGAAGTGGTGGCCGGCCTGCTCGTAGTTCTCGGAGGACTGCAACAGCGCCTTGGAGGGAATGCAGCCCACGTTGGTACAGGTGCCGCCCAGCGCCGGCTTGCCGTCGGCGCCCTTGGCTTCGTCGATGCAAGCGACCGACAGGCCAAGCTGGGCGGCGCGGATGGCGGCGATGTAGCCGCCCGGCCCGCCGCCGATCACCACCACGTCGAAAGTCTTCATTTCAGATCTCGAGCGCGAGCCGCGCCGGGTCTTCCAGCGCTTCCTTCATCGCCACCAGCGACAGCACCGCTTCGCGGCCGTCGATGATGCGGTGATCGTAAGACAGGGCGAGATAGTTCATCGGCCGCACCACCACCTGCCCGTTTTCCACCACCGCGCGCTCCTTGGTCGCGTGCACGCCGAGGATCGCCGACTGCGGCGGGTTGATGATCGGCGTCGACAGCATCGAGCCGAACACGCCGCCATTGGAAATCGAGAAGGTGCCGCCGGTAAGGTCTTCGAGCGACAGCTTGCCATCCTGCGCCTTCTTGCCGAACTCGGCGATCTTCTTCTCGATCGCGGCAAAGGACAGCTGGTCCGCATCGCGCAGGATCGGCACCACCAAGCCCCTCGGACTGCCGACCGCGACGCCGATGTCGAAATAGCCGTGGTAGACGATGTCGGTGCCGTCCACCGAGGCGTTCACCACCGGGTACTTTTTCAGCGCATGCACGGCAGCCTTCACGAAGAAGGACATGAAACCGATCCTGACGCCGTGCTCCTTTTCGAACCGCTCCTGGTAGCGCTTGCGCAGATCCATCACTGCGGCCATATTCACTTCGTTGAAGGTGGTGAGAATCGCGGCGCTGGACTGCGACTGCACCAGCCGCTCGGCCACCCGCTGGCGCAGACGGGACATCGGTACGCGCTGCTCGGACCGGCCGGCCAGAAGCTTGTCGATGCTGACCGGCGCCGGCGGCTGCGGCAACGCAGGATTCTGCGCCGCCGCCGCTTTTTCGGGTTGCGCCAGCACGTCTCCCTTGGTGACCCGGCCATCCCTGCCGCTGCCCTGGATCTGAGCCGTGTCGATGCCCTTTTCGGCGGCGATTTTCTGCGCCGCAGGCATGACGGCAGGCGCGGCGGCGACGGCGGCGGGCTTTGCTTTTTCTTCTTTCTTTTCTTCTTTCGTTTCGTCTTTCGTTTCACCCGTTCCGGAAGCCTTTCCCTCAGTATCGATCTTCGCAATGACTTCGCCGGCGACCACGGTTCCCTTGTCGCCCTTGAGGATGCTCACCAGCACGCCGTCGGCCGGGGCCGGCAGTTCGAGCACCACCTTGTCGGTTTCGATATCGATCAGGTTCTCGTCGCGCTTCACTGCTTCGCCCTGCTTTTTGTGCCAGGCGAGCAGCGTTGCTTCCGAGACCGATTCCGAAAGCTGCGGGACTTTGACTTCAATCAGCATGTTAGGTCCCTCGCTTACGCGCGGTTCCCTGCACCGGCAGCACCAGATTGTCGGTCAGGGGCGCGAACGCCGCCTGCACCAGCGCCTTTTGCTGCTCGAGGTGCAGCGACAGATAGCCCACTGCGGGCGACGCTGAAGATGCACGCAGCGCATAACCCAGCACCTGCTCGGGCCGCATGTGCCGCAGCAGGTAATGCTGGATGCGGTGCCACGCGCCCTGGTTGCCGGGCTCTTCCTGGCACCAGATCACCTCCGTGGCGCCGCGGTACAGGTCGATCTGGGCGCGGAATTCTTCGTGCGGAAAGGGATAGAGCTGCGCGATGCGCACGATCGCCATGTCCCTGATGCCTGCCTCCTTACGCGCCGCCATCAGGTCGAAGAACACCTTGCCGGTGCAGACGATCAGCCGCTTCACCTTGTCCGGCTTGATGCTTTCATCCCACTCGCCGTTCACCGCCTTGAATTTGCTTTCGGCGAACTCAGGCAGCGGCGACACCGATTCCTTGTGGCGCAGCAGGCTCTTGGGCGTGAAAATGATGAGCGGCTTGCGATAGGGGCGGATCATCTGCCGCCGCAGCAGGAAGAACATCTGCACCGGCGTCGCCGGGACGCAGACCTGCATGTTGTAATCGGCGCACAGCTGCAGGAAGCGCTCGGGGCGTCCGGAGGAATGTTCCGGGCCCTGCCCCTCGTAGCCGTGCGGCAGCATCATCACCATGCCGCAGATACGGCCCCACTTCACCTCGCCCGCGGCGATGAACTGGTCGATCACCACCTGCGCACCGTTGACGAAATCGCCGAACTGCGCCTCCCACACCACCAGTTCGTTCGGCTCGGAGGTGGAATAGCCGTACTCGAAGCCGAGCACCGCCTCCTCCGACAGCACCGAGTCGATGACCACGAAATCGCCCTGATTGGGCGAGATGTGCTGCAGCGGGATATAGCTGCCGGCGTCCCATTTCTCGCGGTTCTGGTCGTGCAGCACGGCATGGCGATGGAAGAACGTGCCGCGCCCGCAATCCTGACCGGAAATGCGCACCGCGAAGCCATCCTTGAGCAGCGAGGCGTAGGCCAGGTTTTCCGCCATCCCCCAGTCCACCGGCAGCTTGCCCTGTCCCATCAGCCGCCGGTCGGCGATGATCTTCTCGACGCGCGGATGCAGCTTGAAATTGGGCGGGATGGTGGTGAGCTTCTCGGCCAGCATCTGCAGATCTGCGAGCGGCAGCGTGGTGTCGTCGTTTTCGTTCCATTTCGTGTTGCGGTACTTGGTCCAGTCCACTGCAAACGGCGGCTTGAAGTTGGCGAGAATGGTCTGGTTGGTGTGGTAGCCGCCGTCCATCGCCTGGCGGTAGGTGGCAACCATCTTGTCCGCCTCATCGGCGGCAATCACCCCTTGCGCGGCCAGCTTGTCGGCGTAGAGCTTGCGCGTGCCCGGGTGCCGGCCGATGGTCTTGTACATCAGCGGCTGCGTCACCATCGGCTCGTCCTGCTCGTTATGCCCGAGCTTGCGGAAGCAGACCAGGTCGAGCACCACGTCCTTCTTGAATTTGGCGCGGTAATCCAGCGCGATTTCGATCGCCATCACCGCCGCCTCGGGGTCGTCGGCGTTGACGTGGAAAATCGGCGCCTCGACCATCTTCATCACGTCGGTGCAGTACAGCGTCGAGCGGCTGTCGCGCGGATCCGAGGTGGTGAATCCGATCTGGTTGTTGATCACGATATGCACCGTGCCGCTGGTCCCGTAGCCGCGCGTGTTCGACAGGTTCAGCGTCTCCATCACCACGCCCTGGCCGGCGACCGCAGCATCGCCGTGGATCTGCACCGGCAGCACCTGCTCGCCCTGGCGGTCCTTGCGGCGATGCTGGCGCGCGCGCACCGAGCCCTCGACCACTGGGTTGACGATTTCCAGGTGCGAGGGATTGAACGCGAGCGTCAAATGCATCGGCCCCCCCGGCGTGTTGATGTCGGAGGAAAACCCCTGGTGGTACTTGACGTCGCCCGCAAGCAGCGCCTCGTCGTGCTTGCCCTCGAATTCACTGAACAGGTCCTTCGGCATCTTGCCCAGCGTGTTGACCAGCACATTCAGGCGCCCGCGGTGCGCCATGCCGAGCACCAGTTCCTGTACGCCGGCGGCGCCGGCGCGCTGCAGCAGGTTGTCGAGCACGGCGATCAGCGTCTCGCCGCCTTCGAGCGAAAAGCGCTTCTGCCCGACATAGCGGGTGTGCAGGTAGCGTTCGAGACCCTCCGCGGCCGTCAACCGCTCTAGGATGTGTCTCTTGTAGTCGGCTGAAAAGCTGGGCTTGGAGCGTACCGGCTCGAGCCGCTCCTGGATCCAGAGCTTCTCGACCCGGCTGGACAGGTACATGTACTCCACGCCGAGCGTGCCGCAGTAGGTTTCCTGCAGTCCGCGGATGATGTCGCGCAGCGGCGCCTGCTCCGGACCGATGAAGGTGCCGGTGTTGAACACCGTGTCCATGTCGGCTTCCACGAGGTCGAAGTAGGCCGGCTCGAGTTCCGGGATATGGGGTTTCTGCTGGCGCTTGAGCGGGTCGATATCCGCGAGCAGGCAGCCGCGGAAACGGTACTCGGCCACCAGCTGGATCACCGAAACTTGCTTGCGGTCCAGGCCCGCTGCCTGCGCTGGCGCCCGCGCTGCGCCGGCCTTCGCCCGCTGGGCGAAGGCATCAATGACGGGGCCGTGCGCGACGTCCTTGGCCGAGGCGCCAGGCAGCAGCTGCAGTTTGTCAAAATAGCTGCGCCACTCCTCCGGCACCGCCGCGGGATCCTCCAGCCACGATTCGTAGAGCTGCTCGACGAACGGCGCGTTGCCACCGAACAGGTAGGAGTTCTCCTGCAGCTGCTTGAGCATGGCTTACCTCTGCCCGATCGGCTTCACTTCGCGGCGCAGCGCGCCTTTGTAGAGCTGGCGCGGCCGTCCGATCTTGTACTCGGGATCCGAGATCATCTCCTGCCACTGCGCGATCCAGCCCACCGTGCGCGCCAGCGAGAAGATGCAGGTGAACATGGAAACCGGGATGCCAAGCGCGCGCTGTACGATGCCCGAATAGAAATCGACGTTCGGATACAGCTTGCGGGAGACGAAGTAATCGTCCTCGAGCGCGATCTTCTCCAGCGCGATCGCCAGCTTGAACAACCGGTCGTTGCCGAGACCGAGCTCGCCCAGCACCTCGTGGCAGGTCTCGCGCATCAGTTTTGCGCGCGGGTCGTGGTTCTTGTAGACGCGATGGCCGAAACCCATCAGCCGCACGCCGCTTTGCTTGTCCTTCACCTTCTTGATGAACTCGCCCACCTTGCTGACGTCGCCGATCTCCTCCAGCATTTCCAGGCAAGCCTCGTTGGCGCCGCCGTGCGCCGGGCCCCACAGGCAGGCGATGCCGGCCGAGATGCAGGCATAGGGATTGGCTCCCGAGGATCCGGCCAGCCTGACCGTGGAAGTCGAGGCGTTCTGCTCGTGGTCGGCGTGCAGGATGAAGATCCGGTCCAGCGCCCGCACCAACACCTCGTTCGACCGGTAGTCCTCCGTCGGCACCGCGAACATCATGCGCATGAAATTGGCGGTGTAGCTCAAGTCGTTGCGCGGGTACATGAACGGCTGCCCCACCGAATATTTGTAGGCCATGGCGGTAATGGTCGGCAGCTTGGCCACCAGGCGGAACGCGGAAATTTTCCGGTGCTCCGGGTTACTGATGTCGAGCGCGTCGTGATAGAACGCCGACAGCGCGCCGACCACCCCCACCATGGTGGCCATCGGATGCGCATCGCGCCGGAAGCCGGTGAAGAAGCGGTGGATCTGTTCGTGCACCATGGTGTGGTGCATGACGATGTTGACGAAATCCGTCTTCTGCTTGACGTTCGGCAGTTCGCCGCTGAGCAGCAGGTAGCAGACCTCCAGAAAATCGCAATGCTGCGCCAGCTGCTCGATCGGGTAACCGCGGTACAGCAGCAGGCCCGCGTCGCCGTCAATGTAGGTGATGGTCGAATTGCAGCTCGCGGTGGAGAGAAAGCCCGGGTCGTAGGTGAACATTCCCGACTTGCCGTAGAGCGTACGGATGTCCACGACCTCCGGACCCATGCTTCCGGGCATCACCGGAAAGTCGAGAGTCTTGCCGTCGGGCAGGGTCAGGGTGGCTTTCTTGTCCATGTCGCCTTCCTCCTCTAGACGGCGCGAATGCGCGCCACGATCTCGCCGAATTTCGCGTCGTAGCGGTCGCTGCGCCCGCTGACGATGTCCCACAAGTCGTTGTCCTGAAGATCGAGCAGCTGGCTCAGGACTTCGACGTCTCTTTCCTGCAGATGCGTATCGACAAAATGCTGCAAAACCAAATCCAGTTCGAGCAAGCCGCGCCGGCATTTCCATTTCAACCTGTTTGCCGCCACTGCGTCCATCAGACAGTGCGTCTGACCATCAACTCCTTGATCTTGCCGATGGCCTGGGTCGGATTCAGGTTCTTCGGGCAGACGTCAACGCAGTTCATGATCGAGTGGCAGCGGAACAGGCGGTACGGGTCTTCGAGATCGTCGAGGCGCGCGGCCGTCTCCTGGTCGCGCGTGTCGGCAATGAACCGGTAAGCCTGCAGCAGCCCCGCCGGTCCCACGTACTTGTCCGGATTCCACCAGAACGACGGGCAGGCGGTCGTGCAGCACGCGCACAGGATGCACTCGTACAGGCCGTTCAGTGCCTCGCGGTCCTGCGGCGATTGCAGCCGCTCGCGCTCGGGCGGCGCGTCATGGTTCACGACGTAGGGCTTGATCGAGTGGTATTGCTTGAAGAACTGCGTCATGTCCACGATCAGGTCGCGGATCACCGGCAGCCCGGGCAGCGGGCGCAGCGTCACGTGTTCCGGCAGCTCCGCGATTTTGGTCACGCAAGCCAGCCCGTTCTTGCCGTTGATGTTCATCGCGTCCGAGCCGCAGACGCCCTCGCGGCAGGAGCGGCGGAAGGCGAACGAGTCGTCCATCTCCTTCACCCGGACCAGCGCGTCGAGCAGCATGTTGTCCGCGTGGTCGAGCTCGACGTCATAATCCTTCATGTACGGCTTCGCGTCTTTGTCCGGGTCGTAGCGGTAGATGGAAATTTTCATTTAATAAGTTCTCACTTTCGGCTCAAACGAATCTACCGTCAGGGGCTTCAAATGCACCGGTTTGTAAGCGAGGCGATTGCCTTCCTTGTACCAGAGCGTGTGCTTCATCCAGTTCTTGTCGTCCCGCTGCGGAAAATCGGCGCGCGCCTGCGCGCCGCGGCTCTCCTTGCGGGCTTCGGCCGAAACGATGGTGGCCATGGCGGTCTCGACCAGGTTGTCCAGCTCCAGCGCCTCGACCCGCGCGGTATTGAAGACCTTCGATTTGTCCTGGATGAAGGTCCGCCGGGAGCGCGCGGCGATCTCCTTTACCTTCTCAACGCCCTTGCTGAGATCCTCGGGAAAGCGAAACACGCCGCAATGCGCCTGCATCGCGCGGCGCAGGTCGGTCAGCACGTCTGTCACCCGCTCGCCGGCCGCATTCGATTCGAGCCGCGCCAGCCGGGCGCGCGAAAGTTCGCCCGCATCCTTGGGCAGCGCGCGATGCGGCGCCGGCACATTGCGAAGATCCTTGATCACATGTTCTCCGGCGGCCTTGCCGAACACCACCAGGTCGAGCAGGGAGTTGGTGCCGAGGCGATTCGCGCCATGCACCGAGACGCAGGCGCATTCGCCCACCGCATAAAAGCCGGGCACGATGCTCTCGTGGTTGCTGCCTTCGGGCACTACCACGTGCCCGGTGTACTTGGCGGGAATGCCGCCCATCTGGTAATGCACGGTCGGCACCACCGGAATCGGGTCGCGGATCGGATCGGCGTTGGCAAACTTGATCGCGATCTCGCGGATGCCCGGCAAGCGCTGCATGATGTCTTCGGGCTTGAGGTGGCTCAGTTTCAGCAGCAAATGGTCGGCGTGCGGCCCGCAGCCGCGGCCTTCCTTGATTTCCGTGGTCATCGCGCGCGACACCACGTCGCGGCTCGCCAGGTCCTTCGCGTTGGGCGCGTAACGCTCCATGAAGCGCTCGCCATCCTTGTTGACCAGGAAGCCGCCTTCGCCGCGCACGCCCTCAGTGATCAGCACCCCTGCGCCGTAGACGCCGGTGGGATGAAACTGGAAGAACTCCATGTCCTCCAGCGGAATGCCGGCGCGCGCCGCCATTCCCAGGCCGTCGCCCGTGTTGATGAAGGCGTTGGTGCTGGCGTAGAAGATGCGCCCGGAGCCGCCGGTGGCAAACAGCGTCGCCTTGGCCTGCAGGATGAAGATTTCACCGGTCTCCATCTCCAGCGCGGTGACGCCCAGCACCGCACCATCCTGCGGGTCGCGGATCAGGTCCAGCGCCATCCACTCGACGAAGAATTGCGTGTTGGCGCGCACGTTCTGCTGGTACAGCGTGTGCAGCATGGCGTGTCCAGTGCGGTCGGCGGCGGCGCAGGAGCGCATGGCCATCTTGGCGCTGCCGTAGTTCTGGGTGTGGCCGCCGAAAGGCCGCTGGTAGATTTTGCCGTTTTCCAGCCGGTCGAAGGGCATGCCCATGTGCTCCAGCTCGACCACTACTTCGTTGGCGCGGCGGCACATGTATTCGATCGCGTCCTGGTCGCCGAGGTAATCGGAGCCCTTGACCGTGTCGTACATGTGCCAGTGCCAGTTGTCCTCGGTCGAGTTGGCCAGCGGCGCAGCAATGCCGCCCTGCGCTGCCACGGTATGCGAACGGGTCGGAAAGACTTTGGTCAGCACCGCCACCTTCAGGTCGGCGCGCGCAAGCTCGAGCGCGGCGCGCATGCCGGAGCCGCCCGCACCCACCACGATCGCATCGAATCTTCGAACCGGGATCAGCGCCACAGGATTTGCACGCTCCAGCCCAGGTAGGACGCAAGAATCAGCACCGTGAATACCTGCAGGCTCAGCCGCAGGCCGTCCGGCTTGACGTAGTCCATCAGGATGTCGCGCATGCCGATCCAGACATGCCAGATCAGGCTGACGAAAAACAGCAGCGTCGCCACGCGCATCCAGCCGCGCGAAAACAGATCCGTCCATACCGCATAGGTGATCGGCACGCCGCCCATCAGCACCACCACCACGATCACGCTGTAGACGGCGATGATTGCAGCGGTAATGCGCTGCGCCAGCCAGTCGCGCAGGCCGTAGTGTGCGCCGGTGACGACGCGGTTCACCACAGTTTCCACCCGAAGGCGACGGTCAGCGCAATGCTCGCGGCCAGAACAATCCAGCTGGTAACGCGTGAACTTTCCTTGCCGATCCACTTGTCCAGGTCGAGCAGCAGAAAACGGATGCCGGCGCAGAAATGGTGGCAGTAGGCCCAGACCAGCACCAGCAGCGACAGTTTGACCGGCCACAGGCCGACGTAATGCTGGATCCTGGCGAATCCGGAGGCGGTAGCAAGGCTGGTGTCGAGCATCCAGAGCATCCACACCATTGCGCCGAACAGCAGCACACCGCTGATCCGGTGCAGGATTGAAACCCATCCCATGACCGGCAACCGGATTTCGAAGAGCAGCGCTTGCAGACTGAGGTATTTCGGCCGGGGTTTCCGGAGCGTCTTGGCCGCTGCTTCAGACATGGTGCGGGGGATTATATCGCTGCGGCGGTGCGGTAGAATCCTTCGTTCGCTGCACATTCCCCGGAGTTATCAATGTCCAAAGCCCCCATTCGAGTCGCCGTGACCGGCGCCGCGGGCCAGATCGGCTACGCGCTCCTGTTTCGCATCGCGAGCGGCGAAATGCTCGGCAAGGATCAACCGGTGATCCTGCAGATGCTGGAAATCCCGGATGAGAAGGCGCAGAAGGCGCTCAAGGGCGTGATGATGGAGCTGGACGATTGCGCTTTCCCCCTGCTCCACGGCATGCTGCCGACCGCGGATCCGATGGTGGCGTTCAAGGATGCAGGCGTGGCGCTGCTGGTGGGCGCGCGGCCGCGCGGCCCCGGAATGGAGCGCAAGGACCTGCTGGAAGCCAACGGCAAGATATTCGGGCCGCAGGGCCAGGCGCTCGACAAGGTGGCCGATCGCAACGTGAAGGTGCTGGTGGTCGGCAATCCCGCCAACACCAACTGCCTGATCGCGATGAAGAACGCGCCCAGCCTGAAACCAACCCAGTTTACCGCCATGATGCGGCTGGATCACAATCGCGCAACTTCGCAGGTCGCGCAAAAAGCGGGCAAGGCTGTTTCCGCCATCAAGAAGATGACGGTGTGGGGCAACCATTCGGCGACCCAGTACCCGGACCTGTTCCAGGCCGAGGCCGACGGCAAGAAAGTCTGGCCGGCGATCAATGACCAGGCCTGGCTGGAATCGACATTCATTCCGACGGTACAGAAGCGCGGCGCCGCGATCATCGAAGCGCGCGGCCTGTCGTCGGCAGCGAGTGCGGCCAACGCCGCGATCGACCACGTGCGCGACTGGTCGCTCGGCACGCGCGAGGGCGACTGGGTTTCAATGGGCATCGCCGCCGACGGCAGCTACGGCATTGCCGAGGGCGTGCTGTACGGTTACCCGGTGACCTGCAAGGGGGGAAAGTACGAGATCGTCAAAGGCATCGAGATCAGCGATTTCAGCCGCAAGCGGATGGACGCGACCCTGAAGGAGCTGCACGAGGAGCGGGACGGCGTGAAGCACCTGCTCGGGAAATGAGCGCCGGAGAAAAATTCAGGCAAGCCCTGGGCGAGGAGAAACCGCTCCAGGTAGTCGGCGCGATCTGCGCTTATCACGCGCTCCTCGCCAAGCGCACCGGCTACAAGGCGCTCTATCTTTCGGGGGGCGGCGTCGCCGCCGGCTCGCTCGGCATGCCGGATCTGGGCATCTCCAATCTCGACGACATCCTGATCGATGTGCGCCGCATCACCGATGTCTGCGACCTGCCGCTGCTGGTGGACGTGGATACGGGGTTCGGCTCGAGCGCCTTCAATGTCGCGCGCACCACGCGCTCGCTTATCAAGGCTGGCGCAAGCGCGATGCACATCGAAGATCAGGTCGGCGCCAAGCGCTGCGGGCACCGGCCCAACAAGGAACTGGTCTCCAAGGAGGAAATGTGCGATCGCATCAAGGCGGCGGCCGACGCGCGCACCGACGCTTCGTTTGTGATCATGGCGCGCAGCGACGCGCTGGCGAACGAGGGGTTTGATCTTGCCTTGGAAAGAATTCAAGCGTACGTGAAAGCGGGCGCCGACATGGCGTTCCCGGAGGCGGTCACTGAATTGGCGATGTACAGGAAGATTGCCGATGCGACCAAAGTGCCGGTGCTGGCCAACATCACCGAATTCGGCAAGACGCCGCTGTTTACCGTGGACGAGCTGCGCTCGGCCGGCGTCGCCATTGCGCTCTACCCCCTTTCCGCGTTCAGGGCGATGAACAAAGCCGCGCTCAACGTCTACCGGAGCCTCAGGGAAAAGGGCACGCAGAAGGAAATGGTGGCAAGCATGCAGAACCGCGACGAGCTCTACGATTACCTGAACTATCATTCCTACGAACGAAAACTGGATCAACTCTTTTCCCGTGAACGCTCCTAAACCGAAGAAATCGGTCGCGCTGTCCGGTGTCCCGGCCGGCAATACCGCGTTGTGCACCGTCGGACGCACCGGCAACGATCTGCACTACCGGGGCTACGACATCCTGGATTTCGCGGACCAGGCGGAATTCGAGGAAATTGCCTACCTGCTGGTGCACGAGAAACTGCCGAACAAAGCGGAGCTGGCCGCCTACAAGAAGAAATTGCAGGCCCTGCGTTCGTTACCCAAGGAACTGAAAATTTCCCTGGAGCAGATTCCGAAGACCGCCCATCCCATGGACGTGCTGCGCAGCGGCTGCTCGGTGCTTGGCACGCTCGAGCCGGAGAAGGACGCGCACCCCGTGGAGGGCGCGCGCGCCATCGCCGACCGGCTGATGGCGAGCTTCGGCTCGATGCTGCTGTACTGGCACCATTACGCGAACAGCGGCAAGCGCATCGAAACCCAGACCGACGACGATTCCATCGGCGGCCATTACCTGCATCTGCTGCATGGCAAGAAGCCCAGCAGCAGCTGGGTGCGCGCGATGCATACCTCGCTGGTGCTGTACGCCGAGCACGAATTCAACGCCAGCACCTTCACCTGCCGCGTCGTTACCGGCACCGGCTCGGACATGTATTCGGCGATCTGCGGCGGCATCGGCGCGCTGCGCGGACCCAAGCACGGCGGCGCCAACGAAGTGTCTGACGAGATCCAGAAGCGCTACAAGTCGCCGGACGCAGCCGAGGCCGACATTCGGCGCCGCGTGGCGGCCAAGGAAGTGGTGATCGGCTTCGGCCACCCGGTCTACACCGTCGGCGACCCGCGCAACAAGGTGATCAAGGCGGTCGCCGAGCAGCTGTCGAACGAAGCGAAAGACATGGCGCAGTACCAGATCGCCGATCGCATCGAGTCGGTGATGGCGGCCGAGAAGAAGATGTTCGCCAATCTCGATTGGTTCAGCGCCGTCTCGTACAGCAAGATGGGCGTGCCGACGCTGCACTTCACGCCGCTGTTCGTGATCTCGCGCACCAGCGGCTGGGCGGCGCACGTGATCGAGCAGCGCATCGACGGCAAGATCATCCGGCCCAGCGCCAACTACACCGGCCCGGAAAACCGCGGCTGGATTGCCCTGGAGAAACGCTGAGATGTACGAATCGGACCTGACCAAGTTCATGCGCGAATACCTCGAGCGGCATCCCGAGGAAAAGGAATCGCAGCGCAAGGGCCGCGCCATCTGGTGGGACCGCAGCGGCGGCGAGCGTACCCCGCCGGATCCGGTGCGCCACTCGCCCAAGGCAGGCGGCAACGAATACCTGTTCGAGCCGCTGTCGGACAAAGATCAGGAAGCGAAATAGTGTCCGCGCCGATCTCCAATGTGCGGCCCAAGCCCGACAAGGTGTTGGAGCTGATTGCTTCCTATGTAAGAGATTTCGACATCAAAAGCCAAACCGCGTACACCACGGCCCGCTACTGCCTGATGGACACGCTGGGCTGCGGTTTCGAAGCGCTCGAGTACCCGGCGTGCACCAAGCTGCTGGGGCCGATCGTCAAGGGCAGCACGGTGCCGAACGGCGCGCGCGTGCCGGGTACGCAGTTCCAGCTCGACCCGGTGCAGGCGGCTTTCAATATCGGCACCATGATCCGCTGGCTGGATTTCAACGATACCTGGCTTGCAGCCGAGTGGGGTCACCCGTCCGACAATCTGGGCGGAATACTTGCCACCGCCGACTGGTTGTCGAGGAACGGAAAAAAAATCACCGTGAAAGACGTGCTCACGGCGACGATCAAGGCGCACGAGGTCCAGGGCGTGCTGGCGCTGGAGAACAGCTTCAATCGCGTCGGCCTCGACCACGTGGTGCTGGTGAAGGTTGCCTCCACCGCAGTGGTCGCGGGCATGCTCGGACTTTCCCACGACGAGATCGTCAACGCAGTGTCGCAGGCCTGGGTGGATGGGCAAAGCCTGCGCACCTACCGGCACGCGCCCAACACGGGCTCGCGCAAGAGCTGGGCGGCGGGCGACGCGACTTCGCGTGCCGTACGCCTCGCCCTGATCAGCCAGACCGGCGAAATGGGCTATCCCTCGGTACTGAGCGCCAAAGGCTGGGGCTTCTACGACGTGCTGTTCAGGGGCAAGCCGTTCAAGTTCCAGCGACCCTTCGGCAGCTACGTAATGGAAAACGTGCTGTTCAAAATCTCCTTCCCGGCCGAGTTCCACGCGCAGACCGCGGTGGAATGCGCGATGCAGATCTTCCAGGATATGAAATCCCGCGGGCAAGCCGCTGAAGACATTAAGAGAATCCGGATTAGGACCCACGAAGCCGCGAGCCGCATAATCGACAAGAAAGGTCCCTTGAACAATCCCGCCGACCGCGACCACTGCATTCAATACATGGTCGCCGTGCCGTTGCTGTTTGGCCGCCTGACCGCTGCAGACTACGAGGACAACGTGGCCGCCGATCCCAGGATCGACGCATTGCGTAAAAAGATCGTCTGCGTCGAGGACAAGCGCTTCACGCGCGACTACCACGCGCCGGACAAGCGCTCGATCGCCAATGCATTGACGGTGGAGTTCAAGGACGGCAGCAAACTGAAGGAAGTGGTGTGCGAATATCCGATCGGGCACCGGCGCCGCCGCGCCGAAGGCATGCCGGTGCTGGTGGAAAAGTTCCGCACCAACCTCGCGCGCCGTTTCCCGGCCAAGCAGGCTCGCGCGGTCCTCGATTTATGCCTTGATCCGGGAAAGCTCGACAAAACTCCGGCCAGTGAATTTGTCGACCTGATGGTGATCTGACGCGGAGCCATGAAAACAACTATATCGAGGGCAGCACGGCGACCAGCCGCGGCGTCTTTTCCGGCGATTTCACTTCGTCCTACAAGGGCGATATGACTACCCGCTACAGCCCGCCGCTGCACGGCGAAACCGAATCGAAGCTGAGCTTCCAGGCGCGCCTGACCGGTCCCTGCGCGCCCGGCCAGAAACCCGGCGCGGTCGCCACGCCGGGCGCTCCCGGCGGTGCCGTCACGCAGAAAATGATCGATGATCTGCGCAAGCAATTCGGCAAATAACCCAGCGATGCGCGACGAGTTGCTGCAGAAAGTCGAGGTCCTGTCGCGGGAGATCCGCCACTACCCGACGCCGATCGCGCGCTGCGACGAGCAGTTGGCCGCGCTGATCGACGAGCGATCCAGACTCCTGGATCTGTTGCATGAAGAACGCAAACCAGCGCGCGGCTGCACGCCGGACGCCGTCTGGACCAATGATGGAGGTCTCAATGCCGCATAATCTGCACGACACGCTGCAGCCCCTCAAAGGCGGCAAGTTCTATTCGTTGCCTCAATTGGGAAAAGCCTTAGGCATCAATATTCAAAAGCTGCCGATTTCGATCCGCATCGTCCTCGAGTCCGTGCTGCGCAACTGCGACGGCAAGAAAGTCACCGAGGAGCATGTCAGGCAGCTCGCCAACTGGAAGCCGAACGCGAAGCGCACTGACGAGATCCCGTTCGTGCTCGCCCGCATCGTGCTGCAGGATTTCACCGGCGTGCCGCTGCTCTGCGACCTCGCGGCGATGCGCGGCGTGGCGCAGAAGATGGGCAAGAACCCGAAGGTGATCGAACCGCTGGTGCCGGTAGACCTGGTGGTGGACCACTCGGTGCAGGTCGATCACTACGGCAACAAGAATGCGCTCGACCTGAACATGAAACTGGAATTCAAACGCAACCAGGAGCGCTACCAGTTCATGAAATGGGGCATGCAGGCCTTCGACACATTCAAAGTAGTGCCGCCGGGCATCGGCATCGTGCACCAGGTAAATCTGGAGTACCTGGCACGCGGCGTGCACTTGAAGGATGGCATCTACTATCCCGACACCCTGGTCGGTACCGACAGCCATACCACCATGATCAACGGCATCGGCGTAGTCGGCTGGGGCGTGGGCGGCATCGAAGCTGAGGCCGGCATGCTCGGCCAGCCGGTGTATTTCCTCACGCCGGACGTCGTCGGCGTGAATTTGAAAGGCAAGCTGCACCCGGCCTGCACGGCCACCGATCTTGTCCTGACCATCACGGAAATGCTCAGGAATGCCAAAGTCGTCGGCAAGTTCGTCGAGTTCTACGGCGAGGGATGCGCCTCGCTTTCGGTGACCAATCGCGCCACCGCCGCCAACATGGCCCCGGAATACGGCGCCACCATGGGATTTTTCCCGATCGACGACAAGACCGTGGCCTACTTCAGGGGCACCGGCCGGACCGATGCGCAGATCGAGGCCTTCGAGGCCTACTACAAGGCGCAGCAGATGTTCGGCGTGCCGAAGGCCGGTTCGATCGACTACAGCCAGAACCTGGAGCTGGACCTGGCCAGCGTGATGCCCTCGCTTGCCGGCCCGAAGCGCCCGCAGGACCGCATCAACCTGGACAAGGTGAAGAGCACCTTCACCAGCCTGTTCTCGAAACCGGTCAATGAAAATGGTTTCAATAAAAGCAGTTCTGATTTGAACAGAAAATACAAGACCTATGACGGCCTCGAAATCAGCAACGGCGATGTGCTGATCGCGGCGATCACCTCGTGCACCAATACGTCTAATCCGGGCGTGCTGCTAGCGGCGGGGCTGCTTGCCAAGAAGGCCGTGGAACTCGGGCTGAAGGTCAAGCCCCATATCAAGACGTCGCTCGCGCCCGGCTCGCGGGTGGTGACCGAATACCTTACCAAAGCGGGGCTGCTGCCCTACCTGGAGAAACTGGGTTTTTACCTGGCCGGCTACGGCTGCACCACCTGCATCGGCAACGCCGGGCCGCTCGCCCAGCCGATCGAGGAAACCGTGGTCAAGAACGAACTGGTGTGCGCCGCGGTGCTCTCCGGCAACCGCAACTTCGAAGCGCGCATCCATCCGAACATCCGCGCCAACTTCCTCGCCTCGCCACCGCTGGTGGTGGCGTATGCGATCGCCGGCACTGTTTTGAAAGACTTCAAGGACGAACCGATTGGAAAATCAAAGGATGGGCAGGACGTCTACATCGGCCATATCTGGCCAAGCGCGGAGGAGATCCAGGCGCTGATGAATCTGGCGATGGACGCGCCCACCTTTCGACGCCTGTACAGCAACCTTGCCGAAGCGAGCCCGATGTTCACGAAAATTTCGGCGCCGACCGGGCAGGTCTACAGCTGGCCCGAATCGACCTACATCGCCGAGCCGCCGTTCTTCAAGGATTTCGGCATGCAGCCGGGCAGCACCGGCGACGTTTCCAACGCCAAGGTGCTGGGCGTCTTCGGCGACTCGGTGACGACGGACCACATCTCACCGGCGGGTTCGATCAAGCCCACCTCGCCCGCCGGCATCTACCTGCAGGAAAACGACGTCGCAGTGGCGGACTTCAACAGCTACGGCGCGCGCCGCGGCAACCACGACGTGATGATGCGGGGGACCTTTGCCAACGTGCGCATCAAGAACCTGATGCTGCCAGGCACCGAGGGCGGACTGACGCTCTACAACGGAGAGAAGCTGCCGATTTACGACGCGGCGATGCGCTACATCGCCGATCGCACGCCGACGGTGATCTTCGGCGGCGAAGAGTACGGCACCGGCTCTTCGCGCGACTGGGCGGCCAAGGGCACCCAGCTGCTCGGCGTGCGCGCGGTCATCACGCGCAGCTTCGAGCGCATCCATCGCTCCAACCTGGTGGGCATGGGGGTGCTGCCGCTGCAGTTCACCGGCTCCGACAGCGTTGCGAGCCTGGGCATCAAGGGCGACGAAGAGATCTCGATCTCGGGCCTCGACGACATCAAGCCGCAGCAGGAATTGACGCTGACGATCAAGCGCGCCGACGGGTCGGTTAAGGAAATCAAGGTAAAAAGCCGGATCGACACTGCGATCGAGGTCGACTACTACAAGCACGGCGGCATCCTGCCCTACGTGCTGCGCGAGCTGATCGGCAAGGCCGGCCCGTCCCAGGCCAAGGCCGCCTAGCGGCCGAGCAGCGACTGTACTTTTGACCCGAGCCTGAGCAGTTTCTTCAGGTTCGGGGTTTCCAGCGCCAGCATCTCGTCGGTCCAGCGCGCCAGGCTTTCCATCAGGGTCAGCGTTTCGCGCAGGCGTTTCTGCAGCTGGGCGTCTTCCTGCGCGAATTCCCGGCTCTGCACGCTGCTGCGCAGGAATGCGAGCGTCGGATCGAAATCCCGCTCCTTGCGCTCGCGCACGATGCTGCGCAGCAGGTCCCAGGGGTCCAGCGCGGTCTCGAAGTGATCGCGCCGGTCGCCCGGCAGGTGCACCACCCTGACCAGGTCCCAGTTCTGCAGCTCGCGCAGGCTGGTGCTGACGTTGGAGCGCGCGACCTGCAGGATCGCGGCGATCTCCTCGGCGTGCAGCGGCCGGCCGCGCAGGTAGAGCAGCGCGTGGATCTGCGACACGGTGCGGCTGAGGCCCCAGTGCGCGCCCATTTCGCCCCAGTGCAGCACGAAGCGGCTCCCCAGCGCGCCCATCGCGTCGGTCAATGCGTCCTCTGCGGCGGCGCTGGCGGCCATGGCTTGACGCGAGGCTAGTCCTGTCATACATTTCTGTCAAGACTGACATTACCGAAAGGACACCAAATGAGAGTAATGGTCTTGGGCGGCACCGGCTTCGTCGGCCGTCATGTCGCCGGCGCGCTGCGCGCGCGCGGCCATGCCGTGGTGATCGGCACGCGCCATCCGCGCCGCGCCCTGGCCAGGCTGCCCGCCGCCCTGCGCGACTGCGAGCTGCGCGAAACGCACTTCGAATCCCTGACCACCCGCTACGTCTGGCAGCCGCTGCTGGTCGGCGTCGGCGCCGTGGTCAACGCGGTCGGCCTGCTGCGCGAGCGCGGCAGCGAAACCTTCGACCGCGTGCATCACATGGCGCCCGCCGCGCTGGCGCTCGCCTGCGAACGCCTGGAGCTACGCCTGATCCACGTTTCGGCGCTCGGCCTGCGTCGCGGGTCGCGCAGCGCCTTCCTGCGCTCGAAGCTCGCCGCCGAACGCGCCCTGGCCGCGACCTGCGCGGACTACAGCATCGTGCGCCCTTCCCTGCTTGACGGCGAAGGCGGCTTTGCCGCCGCATGGCTCAGGCGAGTGGCGCGCTGGCCAATCCATTTCCATCCGGCGCAAGCGGCCGGACGCATCGCCGCGCTGCACGTCGGCGACTTGGCGGAAGCGATTGCGGTGCTGTGCGAGGCGCGCGGCAAGCCGCAATGGCGCGAGGTCGAATTGGGCGGCAGCACGAGGCGCACGATGGCGGATTACCTGGAAGCGCTGCGCACCGCGCACGACCGTCGGCCGGCGCTGCGGGTGCCGCTCCCCATGCCGCTGGCGCGCGTGGCAAGCCACGTCTGCGACCTGCTGCACCTGTCGCCGTTTTCCTATGGAACGCTGGAACTGATGCGGCGCGACAACCTGCCTCGCGAAAACCTGCTGCCGCGCCTGATCGGCCGCGCCGCCACGCCGGTCGGCCGGGACATAGCGCCGCGGCGCCCGGCCTACGCTTTCACCGCCATGCCCACCGGGCACGAAACGCCGGTACCGCCCAGGCCGCAATAGCCGTTGGGGTTCTTGCCAAGGTACTGCTGGTGGTATTCCTCGGCATAGTAGAACTCCGGCGCCGGCTTGATTTCCGTGGTTATCGAAGAAAAGCCTTTTTTCTTTAGCGCGGACTCAAAGGCGCTCTTGGATGAAAGAGCCTTCTCGAGCTGCTCTTCGCCATAGGCATAGATTGCCGATCGATACTGCGAGCCCGAATCGTTGCCCTGGCGCATGCCCTGCGTCGGGTCATGGCCCTCCCAGAACGCCTTGAGCAGCTGTTCGTACCTCACCCGCTTGGGATCGAAAACGACCAGCACCGCCTCGGTGTGGTTGGTAAAGCCCGAGCAGACCTCTTCATAGGTGGGATTCTTCGTTTCACCCCCGGCATAGCCGACCGCGGTGCTGTAGACGCCGGGAATCTCCCAGAACAGGCGCTCTGCGCCCCAGAAGCAGCCCAACGCGAACACCGCCTGCGCCAAGCCCTCGGGGAATGGTGCGGCGATGCGGTTGCCGTTCACGAAATGCTTCTCCGGCAGCGGCATTTTTTCGGCGCGGCCTGGCAGCGTGCGATCGGCCGGCAACAGATTTTTCATCTTCTTCATGAAGGCGAACATGGAACGCTCCTGAGACGGGGTGGCGATGCGCCGAACGCTAGAATAGCACCATGAAAATATGCGTTTACGGCGCCGGCGCGATTGGCGGCCTGATCGCTGCGCGGCTCGCGCAGGCAGGCAACCAGGTGGCGGTCGTGGCGCGGGGCACCCACCTTACGGCGATCCGCGAGCGAGGCTTGCGCGTGCTTGCCGAGGACCGGGAATTTTCGGTCAAGATCAGCGCCGACAGCGACCCGGCCCGCCTCGGCGCACAGGATTACGTGATCGTCGCGGTCAAGGGCCAGGGGCTGCCCGCGGTCGCCGCGGCCATCGCGCCATTGCTGGGGACCGGCACGACGATCGTCACGGCGATGAACGGCGTGCCCTGGTGGTTTTTCGACCGGCTGGCATTCGGCGGCGGCAAGCTGCGCCTCGAGAGCCTCGACCCTGGCGGCAGGATCGGCGCAGCGATGCCGACCTCGCGGCTGGTCGGCTGCGTGGTCCACCTCGCGGCCTCGACCCCCGAACCCGGCCTGATCCGCCACAGCACCGGCAAGCGCCTGATTCTCGGCGAACCCGGCGGCAAGAACACGGCACGCACGCAATCCATCCTGGAAGCGCTCAACGCAGCCGGCTTCGAAGCCGAGGCGAGCAGCTTCATCGAGAAGGATTTCTGGGTAAAGCTGCTGGGCAACCTCAGTTTCAATCCGGTCGCCGCGTTAACCCTGGCGACGGCGGATCGCCTGATCGCGGACGACTACGCCAAGGCCTACATGGTTGCGATCATGCGGGAATGCCTCGCCATCGGCCGGGCGGTGGGCGTGGACGCCGACATCGATCCAGAAGCGCGCATGGACATGGCCCGCCGGCTGGGTGCCTTCAAGCCCTCCACCCTGCAGGACATGGAAGCGGGCAAGAGCCTGGAAATCGACGGGCTGCTGACCGGCACGCTCGAGATCGCGCGCAAGGCCGGCGTAGCCGCCCCCTTCACCGAAAGCCTGACCGGACTGATCCGGCTGCGGGCGCAATCTACCGGCCAGTACCCGTGAACGGCCCGCAGCGCGCGCAGAACAGCCACCGTCTGTGCGTCGCACCGATGATGGACTGGACGGATTTCATATAGCGTGATCGCGCCCTGGTACACCGTGGCACACCCCGACTCGAGACTGCGACCCCGTAGTCCGTAGGCACCGCAACGCGGGCGGTTGCGTCAGGCCGTCCCGTGCACCTTCTCGAAAGGACATCTGGGTCGTTGGGACGTTGCAGGTTTTCCGAGGATATCGACATCAGGTACGACATTCGCGCCATCGTGCCGGAGCTTGTCGGGACTCCCCGGAGCCGTTGCCGCCGAGCCGGAGTCAGGAAAAGCGTTGTACGCGCGAGATCCGATCCCGGCTATCCGATTGGGTCAGGGGAATGGTGCTGCCCCTGGTCGATGCGGCGCTTGCCTGTTCGAGCTCCGTCCCGCGCGATGTGACGCGGCCGAGTACCTGGCCGGGGTTGCCTTTCCGGCGGTTACCGCCCGCGCCATGCGCCCGGAGCGAACCTTCTGGGAGAAGGCCACGGCGATTCACGTCTTCTGCGCGCAGGGCAAGTTTCGCGGCGGCGAACGACTTTCCCGTCACGGGCAGTATCCAGATAGGGTTTCGATGCAGCGCGGTCTCTTTCAATCCCAGCGAAGACGTAACCTTGGAGGCTTCTTGCGCCCAATTTCGATACCCGTGGATTCATCAAGCTGGTCGCCGAGGCGGGATCAGGCCGCATGATCGGGGTGCGGGCCGTCGCACCGGAAGCAGGCGAGACTCATCCAGTCAGCGGCTCTC
>Ga0187892_10001759_pt1 | contig 47443 bp, 39 predicted proteins | sample MA1701073metaG_FD_139345 | JGI IMG/M metagenome (GOLD analysis project Ga0187892, IMG submission 139345) | Bio-ooze microbial communities from a basaltic lava cave in the Kipuka Kanohina Cave System on the Island of Hawaii, USA - MA170107-3 metaG ...
ACCTTGTGGCGCGGGCTGCTACGCCTCGAGGCATTGGTGGAGGGCTGCAGGCTTGCTCAGTTCGTCAGCCGCCAGCGCGACGGCCCGTGACCAGCGGTCTTGTTTGTGGGTAATTGTCAGGTGTTATTGGAGGGGTCCTGGACGGCGTCGGTCAGTTGGTCCGGCCGATCGTGCGGTGAAGCTCGGCGAGCGGCACGATGCGCCCGTGCAGCGGCACGAGCTGGTCCACGGCCAGCCCAAGCCGCGTGATGTTGTCAGCCAGGTTCACCTGAAACGGGCTCGCGGGCGTGGGGGGCGGCGCGTTGGGGGGCAGCGGCGTGTAGGCGTCGGCCTCGATCAAGAGCTTCTCCTTGGGAAGGTAGACCATGAGTAGGCCGTCGTGATGGAGGTTGCCGGCGATGAGGTGGATCTCCACCGTCCGGGCGCCGTCCGTCAGGACCCGCCGATCGCCCAGGCCTTCCACCTTGCCCTTCGGGCCCGACTTCGCCAGGCGGTCGGGGCGAACCGTAGCCGGCGCGGCCAGCGCGCGGTCGAGGAACGCCCGGTTGACCTCGTGGGTGATGACGGTCGCTCCCTCCGCCGCGAATGCCCGCAGCCCGCCGGCGTGGTCGAAGTGCGGGTGGCTGTTCACGACGTAGCGGATCGGTTTGCTCGGGATCAGGGAGCGCACTTCGGCGATCACCGCCAACGCCCGCTGGTCGTCGAGCGGCCCTTCCACGACGATCACGTGGTCCTGCATTTCGATCGCCACGCTGTGATGGGTGCCGCCCGTGATGTACCAGACTCCTGGGGCGACCATCTGGTTCGTCACCTGTGCATACGGGTTCGACGTCTGGCGGATGGCGTCCGGCACCTGGACGTCCACTGCCGCGTTGGGACGCACGTCGGTCACGGTGAGATCGAGCGCCGGGAACCCGCCGGCGACCTGGCGGATTCGCGTCGGGAACTTCACCGCGCCGAAGTCCTTGTAGTCCGAGTAGACCACCTCGATCGGCATGTCGCCGAGCACGGGATGCGCGACCACGGCGCTTACTTTCTCGATCAGGTTCTGCTCGTCGACGGTCGCCCTGACCGTGAAGCGGCCAGGCACGGCGAAGCCGATCGTTCGCCCCTGGACCGTCGCGCCATGCGCGGCCGCCGCCTTGACGACGCCGTGCGGCGTCGTCCAGAGCTGGAGCTGCCGCTCGGCCAGCGCGACCGGTGCGGGGACGGTGGCGTCTCCCATCACGTTCCAGGCGTGATCCCCGGCCACGACCAGGATCTGGCGCTGCTCGCCCCGGACGGGTTGCATGCCGCCGCCGCGAGGCGGGTCCTCGGCCTGTGTACGCACGATCTCGTCCCGGAGGGTGGCGGTCTCGTAGTTCACCGCCCGCGCCAGGCTCTTGACGTTGAAGCGGGGCCACGGCATCCCCGGCGCGGCGCTCTGCCCGACGGCGAAGTGCACGCCGCTCCCGGTCACCTCGATCGACCGGAGGTTGCCGGCGCCCAGCGCCTTCGCGACGTCGTCGATGACGCGCCCGTCCTGGGCGTGGCCGGCTAAGGGTGACAGCAGCACGACCGCGGCGAGCACCACGAGCATCTTCCACATATCTGACCTCCTAGGGAGGATGAGCTTGGTCCGATGCGGGGGACGACCCGCACGCACCCTGACGTCGCGAAAGATAGAGGGAGACGCAAGCGCCGTCAAGCCGCCCGCACTGGTGGGAGTCTGGCGACCCTTGCGCGGCCGAGCTGAACCGCGGATAGTCGAGAAAAACTGCGACCCGAGGGGGGCGATGGCAAAGCGCGTCGAGGGCAAAGCGGCAATTCTCGTGGGAGGCGGCCAGACTCTCGGCGAGACGATCGGGAACGGCCGGGCAACGGCCATCGTCCTGGCCCGGGAGGGCGCGCGCGTCATCGTGGCCGATCGCAATCTCGCCTCGGCCCAGGAGACGGTCGACATGATTCGCCGCGAGGCCGGCCAGGCCTGGGCCGTCGAAGCGGACATCACAGACGAGGACGCGGTCCAGCGGCTCATCGCGGCTGGCCGGGAGCGCCTCGGCCGCCTGGACATCCTCCACAACAACGTCGGCGCCAGCCTCGCCCTCGGCGACGCTCCGGCGACGGAGCTCACCCAGGAGGCGTTCGATCGCAGCTTCGCCGTCAACCTGAAAGGCATGTGGCTGACCTGCAAGCATGCGCTGCCGGCGCTCCGGCAGGCGGGGGGCTCGATCGTGAACATCTCGTCGATGGCGGCGCGGAACGCGTACCCGCTCGTCGGCTACAAAACGATGAAGGCGGCGGTCGTGGCGCTGACAGAGAACCTCGCCGCCGCGAACGCGCAGTACGGCGTGCGCGCCAACGCCATTCTGCCCGGCCTGATGAACACCCCGATGGCGATCGAGGCCCGGGTGGCGCGAGGCACGAGCCGCGAGGAGGTGATTGCCTCGCGAGACCGTCGCGTCCCGCTCGGTCGGAAGATGGGCACCGGCTGGGACGTCGCCTACGCGGCCCTCTTCCTGCACTCGGACGAAGCCGGCTTCATCACCGGCGTGTCCTTGGCGGTGGATGGCGGCGAAGGCGTGAGCGGCGGATCGTAGACCCGGGAACGTCCGCGGTCTGGTATGCTACCGCGCGTCCCGACCTGTCCGGGCCACGACCTGGGCAGAGCAGGGGAGAAAGGCGCATGCACTCCCGGGCAGGAGGTCGACATCACCGTGATCGATCCCGGCGCCTCGCGCTGGGTGGCCGACACGATCCAGAGCTTCGCGAGACCCCTGATTCGGCGGCGCGCGGAGGTCGGTGATGGATTCCGAGGCGGCCTCGAGCAGGTTGTCCCAGGCGCGGACAGGCGTGGGGAGCCGGGCCAAAGCTGAGCTCAGAAGCTCAGGAGTGGCGGGGGCGCGGCAAGCACCGGTGAGAACGAGCGAGGTGGGGGCGAGAGGTGGAGCGGGGCGGGCCGGACGGGCGAGGCCGCCGCCCCGGGAGAGCCGGCGGTCGCGATAGGCCGGCAGGACAGCAGACGGCTCGCCGCCAGGCGGGGGAGTCCGCCTCGGGGAGGGGCCGTCACACAGGGGCGCAGCGTTGCGCTCGGAGGAGCCAGGTCATGGGTACGTACTTCAGTGAACGGGAGTTCTCACAGGTCGAACCGGCGGAGAACGCGTTTCATTCGCCGATTCCCACGCAGGTCATCTCGAACGGGGAGTTCAATCCCCCACCGCAGACAGCCCAGCAGAAGCAGGTCGAGGCCCGCATCAAGGAACTGGCCGACACCTATGGCAAGAAGCTGGGCCTGGACCGCCGGCGGTTCCTCCAGACTGCCAGCGGCATGGCCGCAGCCTTCATGGCCATGAACAACGTGTTCGGCAAGGTGTTCGACGTCTCCGAGGCCGAGGCGGCCGACCCCATGATGGCTCAGGCCCGTGCTGATGCGACCAAGGGCCAGTTCATCATGGACGTGCAAACGCACTGGGTGCGCGACGACTACAACCAGGAAGGCTTTATCGGCTTCTTGAAGACCATCAACGAGATGGAGAAGGGCGGCCTCGACCCGAAGAAGGTCAGCGTGTACGACGTCAAGTTCGAGAACTACGTCCGGCAGATCTTCCTCAACAGCGACACGTCGGTGACGGTGCTGAGCGGCGCCCCCTTCGACGACAAGTCGTGGGAGTTCCTGACGAACGAGGCGATCGTGGAAGGCTGCAATATGGTCAACAAGGCCGCGGGCAGCACGCGGATCCTGGGGCATGCCGTGGTCAGGCCGGGGCAGGCGGGCTGGATGGACGAGGTGGACAAGGCCCTGGCCGAGCGGCCCCCGGCCAGCTGGAAGATGTACACGATCGGCGACCCGCTCTCGGCCAAGACCAAGTACCCGTTCCGGCTCGACGACGAGAAGCTGATGTACGGGTTCTACGAGAAGATCGACAAGGCGGGCATCCGGAACATCTGCATTCACAAGGGGCTGATGCCGGCGGACTACGAGCAGAGCTGGGCCGGCGTCTGGAAGTACCAGACCGCCTGGGATCTCCCCAAGGCGGCGAAGGACTGGCCGCAGATCAACTTCATCATCTACCACGGATGCTTCCGTGCCTTCATGGACCAGCCCGGTGCGGCCCTGGCCGAGTTCGAGAAGACCGGCGACATCAAGTGGGCCACCGAGCTGTCCCAGGTGCCTCAGAAGAGTGGCACCTCGAACGTCTATGCCGAGATGGGCACCAGCTTCGCCACCACCGCGGTGGTCGACCCGAAATTCGCCGCGGCGCTGCTGGGCACCTGGGTCAAGGGCCTGGGCGCCAGCAACGTGGTCTGGGGCACCGACTCGGTCTTTCATGGCTCGCCGCAGTGGCAGATCGAGGCCCTGCGCCGGCTCGAGATTCCAGAGGACATGCAGAAGAAGCACGGCTTTGCGCCGCTGGGCGCGGCCAATGGCGCGGTGAAGAACCAGATCCTCGGGCTCAACTCGGCTCGCATGTACAACGTCAACCTGCGCGCCGACTATCCGCGGTTGACCGAGGACAAGTTCGCGCAGATCAAGGAGGAGTACCGGCTGGCCGGTACTCTGGACACGCTGCGTGACAACGCCGCGTACGGGTACATCGCCAAGCGGCCAGCGTAGGCGGTAACGCACCCACTCCCTACCCTGTCCCGTCAGCACCTGGCGGGACAGGGTAGGGAACGAGGCGGGTCTGGCAGGCTGCTGAAAAAGGCCCGTCTGCTTCGTTGGCGCCCTCGGCCGCCCGCTCACCGTACAGGAGTACGCTTCGCGGGCGGCCCTCGGGCGCCGCTCCCCCATTCTAGGATTCGTCGGCTCGGCTCGATTCACTCGGGCCTCGCCTCGCGCCGCGCTCGCTCAGGCTCCCGGCCGGCGCTTAGCTTGACCTGCGGGCTCACCTCGCACTGCCACGCATCTGGGGCCTTTTTGAGCAGCCTGCGGGTGTTCCCGGCCCCTTGCTCCCATAGGCTAGTGTCCCGAGTCGAAAGTCCGTTGACTTATCGCTCCGGATTGGGGGGGTCTCCCCGCGGGACCGTGCGCTCGCGCGGATCGCCGAAGCCAAGCACCATCGATCTCGTGGCCCGTTTGGTGCAGCGGACGCTCTGCGACAGAGCGTGTCCCGCGGGGAGAGCCCCCACCCCGCCCGGCGCTTTCTCGGCTCATCTCTGACTCGGGACACTGGGCGGCTAGGCCCATCTGCTTCGTTGCGCCCTCGGCCGCCAGCTCACCGTACAGGGAGTACGCCCTCACAGGCCGGTCCTCTGGCGCATGGTGGTCAACTGGTGGTAAGTCAGTGGTAAACTCCCGCTGGTCAATGAGGCTAGAGCACGGATCAGACCACTGCTTCCTCCAGGAACGGAGCGACCGCGCGTCTCCCAGAAGGGGGGATTCTACCTGTCCGCCTGACTCAGGTTCCCAGACGGGGAATCGAGTGGTCGGGGGCAACTGCGGCAGAACCTGCGCGACCAGAGCCGTGTCCGTGAGGCGCAGTGACGCGTCAGGCCTGAACTTCCGGGGGCGAGCCTCGATGACGAGAGAAGCGCCGGGTGGTCAGTCAGGTGGGCGGAGCCGTGGCTGACCAGCGGGGCGCCGAAGTTGCAAGGGATAGGGCTGCCGTGGAAGCTCTCGCCGAGCTTGTTGGAGAAAGCCCGGCCATTATCTCCCTTCGAGAGGAGATGAGGCAGTTCCTCCGTCGGCAATCGGGCGCCGCACGCCACGCCCCCGTTCTGCTCCAGGGCGAGACGGGGACCGGCAAGGGCCTGCTGGCCCGCGCGCTCCACCGCGGGAGCGCCCGCGCCCCCGGACCCTTCATCGAGGTCAACTGCGCGGCCATCCCGGAATCCCTCCTCGAGGCCGAGCTCTTTGGCTACGAGCGGGGGGCATTCACCGACGCCCGCCAGGCGAAACCCGGTCTCTTTCAGGAGGCCTACGGGGGAACCCTGTTTCTCGACGAAATCGGGCTCCTCGCCCCGGCGCTGCAGGGCAAGCTGCTGCAGGTCCTGGAAGGGAGCGCCGTCCGCCGACTGGGGGCCACGCGGAGCGAGCCGACCAACGTCTGGGTCGTGGCCGCCACCAACGAGGATCTGGCCGGCGCCATTCGGTCAGGGGAGTTTCGCGAGGATCTCTATCATCGGCTGGCGGTCGTGACGCTCACCTTGCCTCCCTTGCGCGCGCGGGGCGATGACGTCGTCCTGCTGGCCGAGGCGCTGCTGAGGCACCTGTGCGCCGAGTACGGAGTGCCCCGGAAGTCGCTGGGCGACAGCGCGCGGAGCGCGCTTCTGGCCCATGACTGGCCAGGCAACGTCCGGGAGCTCAGCAATGTGGTCGAACGGGCGGTCTTGCTCTCGGATTCGGCCGTCATCGCCGCGGACGCACTGGAGCTGTCGCCGCGCGCGGTACGCGGGCGCCGGCGTGATGGGCGACCCGACGCGCCGAGGCCGGAGGCGCGGGCTCGCCGTGACCTGCTGGAGATGCTCGTCAGCACCTCGTGGAATGTCTCGCGCACCGCGGCTCAGCTCGGGATCTCCCGAAACACCGTCCGCGCGCGAATCCGGCGCTTCGGCCTCGTTCGCGGCGAGGCCGGAGACGACGAGGCCAGCCAGACGCACGAGGCGACCGGGTCTCCGACCGATGACCTGGCGTCTCCGTGGGCGCCGGCGTCGGTGCCCCAGAGGGCGGCCCTGCGGTGGGAGCGCCGGCATGTCGCGCTGCTTCGCGTGGCTCTCGGCCTGTCCAGCGAGCCCGAGGCCGCGCCGATCGAATCGAGCCGCTGGCTCGAGATGATGATCGACAAGGTGCAGAGCTTCGGTGGACAGGTCGAAGGCGTCAGCCCGGCGGGGATCGAGGCGGTCTTTGGCGTCGACTTCATCGAGGATCCGCCCCGCCGTGCGGCGCACACGGCGCTGTCGATCCGGCGGCAGCTCGTGACGCTCCCGAACGGCGGGGACGCGCCGGCCGTGCGACTGGCAATCCACACCTGCCAGGTGCTCGTCGTCCACTCGGGCGACGCCGGCCGGATCGACGAGGCATCACGGCGGCAGATCGGGTCGGTGATGGATGGGCTCGTGGCGGCGGCCCGGCCGGGGTCGATCCTGGTCAGCGCGACGACAGCGACATTTCTCCGGCGTCGCTTCACGCTGGAATCAGGTGGCCGGGTGCCCCCCGACCTCGCCGTGTTCTACGTGAGCGGGCACGAGCAGTTTGGCCACGGCGGTTGGGGGAAGGCCGCGGCCTTCGTCGGGCGCGCGCAGGAGCTGGCCCTTCTCAAGGCCCGCTTGGACCTTGCCCTGGTTGGACAGGGGCAGCTGGTGTCGATCATCGGTGATCCGGGTATCGGCAAGTCGCGCCTCATCTGGGAGTTCACGCACTCCCGCGGCACCGGCCCCGTGCGCGTCCTCGAGACTGGTTCGGCCTACGCGAGCATCACCCCCTACCTGTCGCTGCGGGAGCTGTTGCGGCGATACTTCGAGATCAGCGTCGACGAGGATCCGGGGCGGATTCGCGAGCGGATCGGCGCGCTGCTCGCCACCGGAGTGGAGCGGCTGAAGCCGCTCCTGCCCGCGTTCCTCGCGCTCATGGATGTCCCCGACCCCGAGTGGCAGGTGCTCGATCCGGACGAGCGGCGCTACCGGACGCGGGAGGCGGTGAAGGAGCTGCTGCTCGCTGAGAGCCGCATCCAGCCGGTCGTGGTGGTGTTCGAGGACGTCCAGTGGATCGACTCGGAGTCGCAGGCCGTGCTGGATGCCATTGTCCAGGCGCTCCCATCGGCGAGCCTGATGCTCGTCGTGACCTACCGGCCGGAATATCGGCACAGCTGGACGACGCTCAGCTCCCACACGCAGCTCCGCGTTGGTCCGCTGCCGCCCGAGTCGGCGAGCGATCTGCTCGCCAACTTGCTCGGAAGTGGCCCCTCGCTGGAGCCGGTCAAGCGGCGCCTCATCGACTGGACCGACGGCAATCCGTTCTTCCTCGAGGAGAGCGTCCAGGCGCTGGTCGAGACGGGCGTGCTGGAGGGGGACCGTGGCGCCTACCGTGCGGCCACGCCGCTGCTCGAGATCGAGGTCCCCGCCACGGTGGAGGAGCTGCTGGCCGAGCGAATCGACCGCCTTGCCCCCGGGGCACGGGCGATGCTTCGGAGTGCGGCGGCGGTGGGGGCCGCGGCGCCGCTGGCGGTGCTGGCCGCCGTCCTCGACATGCAGCCCGATGCCCTTCGCGAGGAGCTCCAGCAGCTGCAGGCGGCCGAATTGCTCTATGAGCGGAGCGGATCGCGGGAGCCGGAGGTGGTGTTCAAGCATGCCTTGACGCGTGAGGTGGCCTATCGGAGCCTGTTGCCCGAAGCGCGGCGTGACCTCCACCGGCGAATCGTGGCGGCGATCGAGGCGACGTACTCGGACAACGCCGCCGCGCACATCGACCGGCTGGCCCATCACGCCTTTCGCGGCGAGCTCTGGGCCAAGGCGGCCAGCTACCTCCGGCGGGCAGGCGACCGAGCGCTGGAGTCTGCGGCCGCTGGACAGGCCTCCAAGTATTTCGAGCAGGCGCTCGAGGCGCTCAAGCATCAACCGGAGACCAGGGACGTCCTGGAGCAGAGCATCGACCTCCGCTTTCGTCTCCGAGACGCCCTGTGGCCGCAGGTTCGTCTGCCGTCGATGCTGCATCATCTCCGAGAGGCGGATGCCGTCGCGACGAGCCTCCAGGACCGACCGCGGCAAGGCTGGGTCGCGTGCTTCCTGTGTCACTACTTCTGGGCCGTCGCGGATCCGGAGAAGGCGATCGCGGCCGGCGAGCGAGCGCTCGCCATCGGCCGGCGCGGGGACAATCTAGCGCTGCTGGCCGAGACCAACGCCTATCGGGGCATCGTCCATTACGCGCTCGGCACGTTCCGTGAGGCGGTCACGATCCTTTCCGAGGCTCGACAGTCGCTGGAACAGGCACTCACCCTCGCCGACGCCGAGTTCCTCACGCGCCGCTTCGTCCAGAATGGGCGGGCGATCCTGCGCAGTTTTCTCGCTCGAGCGCTGGCCGAGATCGGCGACCTTCCGGAGGCGATCGCCTGCGGCACTGAGGCCGTGAGCATCGCCGCCCTCAGCCGGAGTCCTCAGGCGGTGGCGGCCGCCAGCGGCGGTCTGGGTGCCGTGTACCTGCGGAAGGGCGAGCTGAAAGCGGCGGTTCAGGTTCTCGAGCCCGCCCTGCAGGTCTGTCGAACGTACGCGATCAATCAGTGGTTGCCGCCGGTCGCGGGGTCGCTCGGGGCGGCATACGTGGGGCTTGGTCTCATTGACGAGGGAGTATCCCTGCTGGAGGAATGCGTGGGGCACGCGGAACGGCTCGGCCTCGGCGCTAACCACTCCCTGTGGATGACCTACCTGGGCGAGGCCTACCTGCGAGCGGGCCGCCGAGCCGAGGCCCTCACGAGCGCGCGCCGTGCCCTCGCCCTCTCCCAGCAGCGGAAGGAGCGTGGGTTCGAGGCCTGGGCCATGCGCCTGCTCGGTGAGATCGCGGCGGACGGCGGCGATGCGGACCTCGACGGCGCGGCGTCGCGATACCAGCAGGCCCTCGCGATCAGTGAGGAGCGCGGCATGCGTCCACTCACCGCCTTCTGCCACTTCGGCCTCGGAAAGCTCGGCGTGCGCCGGGGGGATCGAGCGGCGGCCGAGATCCACCTCCGCGCCGCCGCCGCAGAGTTCCGGGCCCTGGACATCCCCTGGCCCCACGACTCACCCGACAGCGGTGGGGTCCAGGGCTGAGCGACCTCGAGCGCCGTCGCATGAGCGAACGGTTTCTCGATACCCCACGACTCCCGGTCACGACCTACCGGGAGCCGTCGGCAAGCGCTTCCGTCCGGTGATCGAGTCTGCTCGCCCGACATGGGGCAAGGCAAGGGCGAGGCTGCGCTGCCCCCCTCGCCGGGCGCAGCACCTCCGTCACGGGCCGGCCGTCGATCCCGGGCGGAGCCGGGATGCCGAGGAAGGCGAGCGCGGTGGGCGTCGTGTCGTACACGCGAACCACCCGGTCGATCACGAGGCCCGGCGGCACGCCTGGCGCGACACAGAGCCAGGGGATCGTGACGTTCTCCGGATTGCCTGGATCGGCTCGGATGGAATGTCGCCTCTTCCCTCGTGCCCCTCCGTGGTCGGCCGTGACGATGATCGCGGTCTTCTCGATGACACCGGCGCGAGCGACGGTGGCGACGATGCTGGCTACTGCTCGGTCCGCGGTTCGCACGGCTTCGAGATACTGCGGGCTCATCCAGCCGTCGCGGTGACCGGCCCGGTCCGGCTCACGGATGTGCGCGAAGCTCAAGGCGTACGGCCTGCGCTGCCACGCCTCGGCAAAGGCCTCGGCGAGCCGCTCTGGAGTGATGTCGTTCGGAGCGGATCTCCCCGTGTCTTCGGCGATGGGCGTGACGAGCTCGCGCGACTCACGCTGCTCGGGGACCGGCCCGAAGACCGTGTCAATCTTCGTGGGGTCGGCGAGGTAGATGAGCGAGAACTTGGAGAAGAACATGGCGGTGGAGAGGCCTGCGCGCTTCGCCATTGAGAAGACCGTCGGGTAGGCGATGTGGCCCGAGCGGTAGTTGTTCCAGCCCACGCCGTGACGCCAGCGGTCCAGACCCGTGAGCATCGACGTGTGGCTGGGCAGGGTGATCGACGGCCGGACGGTCTGGGCCGTGGGACAGTATGCTCCCCTCCGGATCAGCGACTGCAAGGTCGCCGCGCCCGCCTCCTGGATCGCGTCGGGCCTGAGGCCGTCGAGGGAGATGATGACGACGTGCTCGGCGATCGCCGGCCCCCGGACGATCGGGGAGGTGTCGTCGGCCCTGGACAGGGAGAGTCCAGTGAGAACGAAGACGAAGAGCGTGGCCGGGAGAAAGCGGCGCATGGGTCGGGGGATCGCCGACTGATTGTAGCCTGCGCGGTTGACGAGTCGACGTGGGCCGATGGCCCTCCTCCTCGATCATGTGGGACACGTCTGGATCGAGCGTCAGGGTGGTCCGCATGGTGTCATCAGGGGGGTCTAGAAGCCCGACATCTCGTCGTCGAGATGCTTGGCGTCCGGGTCAGGTCTGCTTGGCCTCGAGCTCCGCCCAGCGGGTGTAGAGCCGGTCCACCGCGGCTCGGGCCGCCGCGAGCGCCGCGTAGCGGGCCTGGAGCGCGACGGCGTCGCTCGCGATGGCAGAGTCTTCCACCGCGCGTGCGCACTCCTCCGCCTCGGTCTCCGCGTCCAGGATCGCGCGCTCCATGCCGTCCCACTCGCGCTGCTCGAGGTAGCCAAGGCGCTTCGGTCGCTGGCGCGCACGCTCGTACCCGGGCGCCGCGCCGTCCACCTCGCGCGGTGCCGGCGTGCGTGACGAACGGGCCGCCTCCCACTGCGCGTAATCGGCGAACGCCTCCGCACCCCCCTCGCCGTCCAGGGCCAGGATCAGCGTGGACACGCGCTCGAGCATGAAACGGTCGTGGGTGACCAGGACGAGCCCGCCGTCGAGCTCCGCGAGACTGTTCTCGAGAACCTCCAGCGTCGGGATGTCGAGATCGTTGGTCGGCTCGTCGAGAAGGAGCAGGTCGGCGGGCTCGCGCATCAGGCGCGCGATCAGGATCCGGGCCTGCTCGCCGCCCGAGAGGCGGCCGACGGGCACCTCGAGCTGCTCGGTCCTCAGCCGCCGGAGAGCGTGTCGGCCTCCGCGCGTCCGTCGGCGAAGCCGGCGCGACCCAGCGCCAGCGCGACGCGGCCCGGCCGATCGTCCTCATTCACACCGGCCAGAGCTGCGGCCACGACGTCCTCGACGGTGCCGCCGGACGGGAAGGCCGGGTCCTGGGGAACGTACCCGACTCGGACGCCGCCGCGGACGGAGCGCGTGCCGCGGTCGGGAGGCTCGAGCCCCGCGAGGATCCTGAGGAGCGTGGACTTGCCCGAGCCATTGGGGCCCACGAGACCCGCCTGATCCCCCTCGAAGAGCCCGAGCGACAGCTCGGCGAAGAGCGTGCGGGTCCCGTAGGCCTTGCTGATCGCCTCACAGCTCAGAAGCAGCGCCCGGGCCATCCTGCGGCTACTTCTTCTTCTGCTTCGGCTTCTTCTTTTCCTTCTGCATGCTCTTGCCCTTGGCCACGCTCTCGCCCCCCTTCGTGGTGCGCAATTGGGTCGCCGCTCGCGACACCTCTCATCATCCACGAGCGCCGGCCGGTGTCCAGCGCCTTGCCGGCGCTGGTCGGCTAACGCGTTCGCGGTTGCTTCTGCGAGCCGACGGCGCCGTTGTCCGGATCGACCAAGCTGCGGTCCAGGCGCTCGAGAGCCGACGACCGCGGCCCGGGGGCCCGCGCCACATGCGCTTCGGCGTGATCACCCATTCCGGGCCGCCGCGGTCCATGCCGAGCCCGCGCCGGCCCTCGAGGCCGCCGGGGTAGCCGACGCCCAACACGAAGTCGACGCACTCCCCGAAGGTGCGGCGCTCATGGTGCGGCATCATGTCGTACTGGCGCCCGAGGAGCAGCATGTGCTCGCACGTATCGGCGCGCTGGGCGGCGCCTCCCGCGTGGGCTGTCATCGAATCGGTCACGATCCGTCGGCTCTGCATCGGGCACCTTTGAGAGCACCGCCAGGAATCGCCTTCTGCTCGCGCGCCTGCCGCGCTCTTCGAGGTACTGCGCCGTGAGAAGCGCAGCCATTTTCTCCGCGACGGCGGAGCTGATGAGTTGGTTTATCGAGACACCTTCTCGTTTTGCCACCTCCCCGAGGCGGCGGTGCAGTGACTCTGGTAGACGTAGGCTCAGGGTGCTCACTTTCTTGTGCCTCTCGTTCGCGCGAGGAACTCTCCCGGCGTCAGGACGTCGATTCCGAACCGCTCCAATCCTGCGAAATCACGGACATTATGCGTGATGATCGACTCGGCTCCCGCCGCGACAGCGGCTTCTGCAACCATGTCGTCTCCCGGGTCTCGCAGCAGCGGTCGCCACAGAAAGAAGATGTCCTGGCGTCTCGCCACCCCGCACACGTAGTCCAGGATGTCGCTGATATCTCGCTGGCTGAGCGCCCCTCTGTTTCGAAGCATCGCGTCCTCGTACTCCAGAACGATCGGGACTGATACCGCGATCTCGAGGAGTCCCGTTCCAACCCGCTGCAGGATCTGGAACGAGGCACCGCGTCGGGAACGAATCGCCGCAACGAGAACGCTCGTATCCAGGACGACGAGAGGAACCCGACCCACATGAGCTTGGTATCACGGATGATACCACCGATTCAAGCCTTCGGGTCCGCCGGAGGGCCTCCTCGTCGATCAGCGATCACCGGGAGCGGAGGGCGCCGCGCTGGCCGAGCGATTGATCGCCGCCACCGGCGACCAATCAGAATCCGGCAGAATTGGCGCGGGCCAGCCGATCGTCTTCGCCGCTCGGGGAAGGGCAAGGACCGCGACGTCGATGGCGGTGCCGGCGCGTAGCTGCCTCAATGGGTGAGTGCCCGCGGGCCTGGGCTGTGTCGTCGCGTTCAGCCTCGGGTGGGTCGAACCTACGGTATTCTTGACGGCGCGCCCCGCTGGCGTACCGGGCGCGTGCGCGCGGGCTCCACGCCCGCGGCGGCCGCCGGCGAGACGAGATTGGGGTCGGCTGGGGAGGTCGGGGGATCGTGGCGAACAGCTTCGGGCACCTGTTCCGGGTGACGACGTGGGGTGAGTCCCACGGCGCTGCGATTGGCGCGGTCATCGACGGCTGCCCGCCCCGCGTGCCCCTCTCCGAGGCGGACATCCAGCCCGACCTGGATCGGCGGGCTCCGGGCCAGAGCCCCCTGGTCACCCAGCGGAAGGAGTCGGATACCGTGCGCATCTTGAGCGGCGTCTTCGAGGGCGTGACGCTCGGCACGCCGATCAGCCTCCTCATCCAGAACGAGGACATGCGGCCGGGCGACTACACCGAGGTGCAGGAAAAGTACCGCCCGAGCCACGCCGACTACACCTACGAAGCCAAGTACGGCATCCGGGACTGGCGGGGCGGCGGCCGCACCAGCGCGCGCGAGACGGCCGGGCGAGTCGCGGCGGGCGCCATTGCGCGAAAGCTCCTGGGCGAACGCTACGGGGTCGAGATCGTCGGCTGGGTGTCGAAGGTCGCGCGCGATGTGGCCGAGTGCGACGTCGAGAAGGTGACGCGCGCCCAGGTCGACCAGACGCCGATCCGCTGCCCCGACCTCGCGGTCGCCGAGCGAATGATCGCCGCCGTGGAGGCGGCCCGCAAGCAGGGCAACTCGATCGGCGGCGTCGTGACGTGCGCGGTCCGAGGCTGCCCGCCGGGCTGGGGGGAGCCGGTCTTCGATCGGCTCGAGGCCGACCTCGCGCGAGCCATGCTCAGCCTGCCGGCCAGCAAGGGGTTCGAGATTGGCTCGGGGTTCGCAGGGACCGACCTCACGGGGCTCGAGCACAACGACGAGTTCTACATGGAAGGCGACCGCGTTCGCACGCGCACGAACCGGAGCGGCGGCGTCCAGGGCGGGATCTCGAACGGCGAGACGATCTACGTCCGGGTCGCGTTCAAGCCCACCGCCACGGTGATGCGGGAGCAGCGGACCGTGACCACGGATCACGCGGAGACGACGCTGCGCGGGCGGGGCCGTCACGACCCCTGCGTGCTGCCCCGTGCGGTCCCGATGGTGGAAGCGATGGCCGCGCTCGTCCTGGCCGATCATGCCCTCCGCCACGAAGCGATCCGCTGCCGGTGAAGCTCGGCGACGCCGGCAGCTGATCGCGACCCACTGAGCCAATCGCCAGGGCGCTCATGCTCGACTATGTGATCGAACACCTCGGCTACATCGGCCTGTTCCTCGTCCTTGGCCTGGCCGGTGTCGGGCTGCCGATCCCCGAGGAGCTGCCGATCCTGAGCGCCGGGGCACTCTCCCACTACGGCTACCTCGTGTGGTGGATCGCCCTTCCCGTCTGCATTGTCGGTGCGCTCACCGGCGACGCGATCCTCTACTGGCTCGGCCACCACTGGGGCGACCAGATCCTCAACCTCCGGCTGGCCCGACACCTCCTGACCCCAGAGCGGCGAGAGCAGTTTGCTGCCGCGTACCGGCGCCGGGGCGCGCTGATCGTGGTCGCCGCGCGGCATGTGATGGGCGTCCGGGCCGCCGCCTTCCTGACGGCGGGGATCGTGCGCCTGCCCTTCTGGAAGTTCCTGGCCGCCGACGGGGTGGCCGCGGGGATCGGCATCCCCGTCAGCTTCGCGATCGCGTACCTGTTCACCGATCACCTCCGCGACGTCCTCCAGAACGTTCATCGGGCGGAGCGATGGATCGGCCTGATCGCTCTGGTGACGCTGGCGGCCTGGCTCGGGCACAGCGCGCTGCGCCGAAGCCGGCGACTGCTCACGGAGAGCGGCGGGCCACCTGCGTGACACAGAGGTGACGCCCGCCGAGAACGTCGAGCTGGCGTCCTACTGCACGCTGGGCGTGGGTGGGGCGGCCCGGTTCTTCATCGAGGCGTCGGACGAGGAGACCGTCCTCGCCGCGCTCGACTGGGCGCGCCGGAACAGCCATCCGCTGCGGGTGCTCGGGGGCGGCTCGAACCTCGTCGTCGCCGATGAGGGCGTCGCCGGCCTGGTCGTGAGAATCGCGCTCCGGGGGATCGTGACCCGCGAAGTGGAGGGCATGATCGAGCTCACCGCGGCGGCGGGCGAGCCGTGGGACGATCTCGTGCGCACGACCGTCGAGAGCGGCTGGGCGGGCCTCGAGTGTCTGAGCGGCATCCCGGGCCTCGTCGGTGCCACGCCGATCCAGAACGTCGGCGCCTACGGCCAGGAGGTGAGTGACACGGTGACCGCGGTGCGCGCGCTCGACACGGTCAGCGGGCGCATCGTGCCCCTGGCCCGGTCCGAGTGTGGTTTCGCGTACCGGGACAGCCTGCTCAAGCGGCGAGAGCCCGGAAGGTACATCGTGCTCGCCGTTACCTACCGATTGATTCCGGGGGGCCGGCCGGCGGTGCGATACCCCGACGTCGACCGGTGGCTCGCGGCCCGCGAGATCGGCTCGCCGTCGCTCGCCGACGTGCGCGACGGTGTCCTGTCGATCCGGCGGTCGAAGTCCATGGTGCTGGACCCCGGTGATCCCAACCGCCGGAGCTGCGGATCCTTCTTTCTCAATCCCATCGTGACGCCCGAGGAGGCCAACACGGTCGTCGCGCGCGCCCAGGATCCGACGATGCCGCGCTGGCGCGAACGCGACGGCCGAGTCAAGCTGTCGGCGGCGTGGCTGATCGAGCATACCGGCTTCCGGCGCGGCCAGACCGACGGGGCCGTCGGGTTGTCCACCCGGCACGTGCTGGCGATCGTGGCGCACGACGGAGCGCGCGCCGGAGACGTCGTGGCCTTTTCCCGCCGGATCCAGACTGCGGTGGAGCAGCGGTTCGCCGTGCGCCTCGAGCCCGAGCCGGCGCGCTGGGGCGGGAGCGATGATCGATGACACGCCCTGCGCGCGCTCCAGCCACTACACGGCCCCGGCGTGGCGGGCGAAGCGAGGAGCCTGTCGGAGACATGACGGAGGGCTTCGTCGATGATCGGTGACACGCCGCGCCGGAGGGGCGACCAGCGGCTCCTCACCGGCGGCGGCCGATTCCTCGACGATCTCGTCCGCGACGGCATGGTCCACCTGGGGGTGGTCCGCAGCGTTCACGCTCACGCCCGCATCGAGGCGGTTGATGGCGCCGCGGCGCGGGCCATGCCCGGCGTCCTGGGGGTCTGGGACGCGGCGGATCTTCCCGAGGTCGGGTCTGGAATTCCGCCCTCCTTCGGCGGATCCCGCAAAGGACGGCCGTTCGTGCAGCCCGTCCTGGCCCGCAGCGTTGCTCGGTACGTGGGGGAACCCGTCGCGGTCGTCATTGCCGACAGCCCGGCGCGCGTGGCCGACGCGCTGGAGGCGGTCGCAGTGAGCTATACCCCGTTGCCAGCCCTCGTGTCGGCCGACCAGGCCATGGGCGCGGGGACGCGCCTCTTCGCGGACTGGCCGGATAATGCAGCGATCGTGGCGCGCGGCGCCATCGGCGACGTGGAAGCGGCGCTGGCGCAGGCGCCAGTGGTCATCCAGGAGCGGCTCAGCCATCCCCGGCTGACGGCGGTCCCCATCGAGACCCGCGGCGCCCTCGCATATGTGGACGCCGAGTCCGGCTCGCTCGTCGTCTGGTCGTCCACCCAGAGCCCGTACCACGTGCGGGACGCGCTGGCCATGATTCTGGGGCTCCCGAGCGAGCTGGTGCGAGTGCTCGCGCCGGACGTCGGAGGCGGCTTCGGTCCGAAGGGGCTCGTCTATCCGGAGGAGATTCTCGTCGCCGTCGCAGCGCGCCGGCTCGGCCGGCCGGTGAAGTGGGTCGAGGGGCGACGGGAGCACCTGGTTGCGACGGGCCACGACCGCGAGCAGGTCCACGACGTCCGGATCGGCTTCGACCGCGACGGCATAATACTGGGGATCGACGCCCGGTTCCTCGCCGACGTGGGCGCGTACGCCCTCGAGGGCGACGGGCTCACGCTGAACACCGTCAATCACCTCCCGGGGCCGTACCGCGTGCCGAGCTACCGCTGCGCGGGCACCAGTGTGGTGACCACCAAGACGCCGAACGCCGCGTATCGCGGAGCCGGCCGGCCCGAGGCGGTATTCGTGCGCGAGCGCCTGCTGGACATCGGCGCGCGGCGGCTCGGGCTCGATCCGGCCGAGCTGCGGCGGCGGAATCTCGTGCGGCCCGAGGAGATGCCCTACCGGCCGGGCCTCACCTACAAGGATGGCGCGCCGATCGCGTATGACCCCGGCGACTTCCCGCAGGCATTCGAGCGCGCGCTCGAGCTCCTGGACTACAAGGAATGGCGCGCGCGCCAGGCGGCGCAGGCGGGCACGGTGCGCCGGCTCGGCGTGGGGCTCGCGTGCTACGCGCAGGGGACCGGGCTCGGCCCCTACGAGGGCGCGACCGTGCGAGTGGACCCGAGCGGCAAGGTGTACGTGTTCGTCGGCGTCGCCGGCCAGGGGCAGGGACATGCGACGACGCTGGCCCAGATCTGCGCCAGCGAACTGGGCGCCGCGTTCGATGACGTGGTCGTCGAGGCCGGCGACACCCAGCTCTTCCCGTTCGGCATGGGCACGGGGGGAAGCCGCGTCGCCGCCAACGCGGGTCCCGCCGTTGCGCGAACCGCGCGGGCGGTCCGGGTCAAGGCGCTGCGCGTCGCCGCCGAGCTGCTCGAGTGCGCGCCCGAGGATGTGCGGATCGAGCGAAGCCGGGTCTTCGTGGCGGGCGCGCTCGACCGCGCCCTCCCGCTCGGTCGCGTGGCGCACGCCGCCATCCGGTCGCGCGCGCTTCGCGCGGCCGGCGAGCCCGGCCTCACCAGCTGCACCTTCTTCTATCCGGACACCGTGACGTGGGCCTTCGGCACCCACGCGGCCGCGGTCGAGGTGGATCTCGACACCTGCGCGGTCCGTCTCCTCGCGTACGTCGTCGTCCACGATCCGGGCCGCGCCATCCACCCAGTGATCGTCGAGGCCCAGCTCCAGGGCGGCGCGGCCCAGGGCATCGGCGCCGGGCTCATGGAGGAGCTGGCCTACGACACCGAAGGGCAGCTCCTGAGCGGAAGCTTGATGGACTACGGTCTGCTCCGCGCCGATGAGCTCCCGTGGCTGCCCGTCGCGCTCGAGGCGCACCGATCGGTGATCAACGACCTCGGGATCAAGGGAGTGGGCGAGAGCGGGGCGATCCCGGGCGCCGCGGCGATCGCGAACGCCGTCGAGGACGCGGTGGCGAACCTCGGCGTGACGATCCGGGAGGTACCGGTCACCCCGCCGCGGCTGTTCGAGCTGCTGCAGGCAGCTCGCCGGCGATGAGCGAGTCTCTACGTCAGCCAGATGGCAACTGGCGCGCTGGAGCGCGAGCCCGCGCGCACGGAGGATGAGCAGTGATCGACGCGCTCGAGTTGACCCGAGAGCTGCTGCGCTTCAACACGATCAACCCGCCCGGCGAGGAGCGCGCTTGCGCCCAGCACGTGGGGGGCTTGCTAGAGGCGGCCGGGTTCACCATCGCGTACTACGAGTTCGCTGACCGTCGGACCAGTCTCGTCGCCCGGCTGGGCGGGAGCTCGGATACGCGTCCCCTCTGCTTCACTGGGCACGTCGACACCGTCCCGCTGGGCGCCCAGCCGTGGCAGCGCGATCCGTTCGCGGGCGAGACCGCCGGCGGCCGGATGTATGGCCGCGGCTCGAGCGACATGAAGAGCGGCGTCGCGGCCTTCGTCGTGGCGGCGCTCCGTCTCGCGCCGCACCTCGGGGGGACCCCCGGCCTGGAGCTGGTTGTCACCGCGGGAGAGGAGATCTCGTGCCAGGGCGCCCGGGACCTGGTCCGGCGCGGCGATGCCCTCGGGCGGGCCGGGGCCATCGTGGTCGCCGAGCCCACCGACAATCGGCCGCTGGTCGGCCACAAGGGCGTGCTCTGGCTACGGGCGCGCGCGACCGGCGTCACCGCTCACGGGTCGATGCCCGAGCGCGGTGTCAACGCCATCTACAAGGCAGCGCGTGCTGTGACGCGGCTCGAGCAGCTCCAGTTCGACGTGACGCCCCATCCGGTGCTGGGTGCGCCGACGCTGAACGTCGGCACGATTGGCGGGGGGCTCAACTTCAACTCGGTTCCCGACGCGGCGACGATCGGCATCGACATCCGCACGATCCCGGCGCAGGCGCACGCGACGGTCATCGCGTGGCTCGCCGAGTACCTGGGCGACGAGGTCACGCTCGAGCCCGTCAACGATTCGCCCGGTATCTGGACCGACCCGTTCGATCCGTGGGTCCGCCAGGTGTTCGACATCGTCACCCCGGTGCTGGGGGCGCCGCCCGAGGTGCGGGCGGCGCCGTACGGCACCGACGCCTCGGCGCTGACGCCGGCGTCTCTCGGCGCCCCGACCGTCATCCTCGGCCCGGGCGAGCTGGCCCTCGCTCATCAGACGGACGAGTACTGCCTGACCGAGCGCGTCGAGCAAGCCGTTCACATGTATATCGAGATCGCGCGACGGTGGTGCAAGGTCTGATGATGATCACCGCGCCTGTCAAGGCGCGGTCAGCGAGGGCTGGCCGGAGAGCTTAGAATGATCCATCCCGGCTCGTGCGATCGGCGCGCCCGTGCCGTCGGTCATGCCGCGTCCTCGGGACGAGGCCCGCCGTCGCCGTCCGGGCAAGGAGGGAGTGACACATGAACGAGCTCAGGAAGGACGACTTCGTCGGGCGGCACCTGATCGTGGACGCCTCGACGTTCACCCGCCCAGTTTGAAGACGGGCACGGTCGGTTGAAAGCGGTCTCGCGGTGTCGGCCACGCCGTGCAGGCTGTGGGTGGATGGGGTCCGATCTATTTCAGTGAGCGACCCTGGGAAATCTCGGCGAGCGCCATCAGGTTCGAGAAAGACACGCCATGAACTGCACGGGCAGCTGAGACAGGGATGCTTGAGCTGTGGTTGGTCCTGGCCGCCACATTTACCTCGCTGTTCACCAGCCCTGACGGCCCTGAGCTCAGGGACCTCGGAGGACGGCGCTTCGCCCGACCGTGCGGCGCTCACGCCAATTGCCGCGTAATAGCCGCCCTAATTGGTCCCAACCCATCTTCCACGGTCCAGACGCCGCTGAAGGGGCATTTTCGGCCCAGCATGACACGTAAGTCTTTGAACCTGAATCCGGCGTGAACATGATCGCTCGGTTCACGCCTCTGACACGCGCGAGGAGCGTCACCGGTAACCCGATGGAATCAAGGCCCGATCCGCTCCTCGGAGCGAAAGCTACCTTCCAAGTAGCTTTCGCTGCATCCGGCGAAACTACCGTTGCTCCCACGCCATCGACACAGGAATCGCGCCGGCGTGAAGCTTCACGCCGGATTCAGGTTGAAATCTCGTGGGGGGGGGCAAGTCGAGAAATTCGTGAGACTCGGACCGGTTTCTAGTCACCACGCCGTTCGTAACTCAGGGAAATTATGGGCGCCCGCCTCGAAAAGTGTGGAAGTTGGGCTCATTGCAGGATCGTCGCGCGCGGCGAAGATTCCCGAGGTTAGTAGTATAGGGAAGGCCGGCCTCGCTATCCGCGGAAGGTCGACTAACTCCTCAGGGGAGCAAGTCGGTGACAGGGACACGGGCGCCTGGCGCGGCGAGTGGCGCGACAGCGTCTCCCGGGCGGAAGCTCTCCGCGCGGCGGTAGCGCCAGCCGAAAGCAGCACTGCCATCGGGGACCGGGTCCCGGTATACCTCGAGCACACGGTCTACGAGGTTCAGGATCCAGTAGTCCGGGAGGCCGGCACGAGCATACAGGCTTCCCTTGTGCACTCGGTCCATGGCCAGGCTCGATTCCGCGACCTCGACCACGAGCGCGGGCCGGCTGGGATGGGCGTCGCGATAGTCCCGAGAGGTTCCAGGCACCACCGCCACGTCGGGCTCGGGCTCGGACTCGTCGTCGAGCGCGACAGGCCCCTGAACCCGTACGTCCCACCCTGGCCCGAAGGCCCGACGCAACGCGTCGTCCACCAGCCGGATACCCGTGAAGTGGGCGGTCCCCTGCGGTTCGGCGACGATGAGTCCGCCGCCGATGAGCTCGGTGCGATCGCCCGGCCTGAAGAAGCCCGCCTCGATGAGCCGGTCATACTCCACTCGCGTCCACCGCCGGATGCTGACTGATGGGTCGCTCATGCCCGACACGCTACCCGGGCTCGTGCCGCGTCGTCAATGTCCAGAATCAGATACGTGCGCAAGCGCCCTCCAACGACTGGCCAGCATTCCCGACACCGAGCCGGCTCCTGGTTCGCGCCTCCGAGGTTCGAGACGCGAGTTTCTCTATGCGCTGACTGGAGAGATCCGAAACCTGATCAGAACGCGGGGCCTAACCGAAAGGGTGCTCCTTGGGGAGTTCCTAAGCGGGTCTCGTCGATGGTACAAGTTCCCTTGTCGCGCGTGCGTCACAAGACTAGTCTCGGCACACCGATACTGGGGAGCGCCTCGACTTCCGGGGAGAGCATGTGGAAGGCTTCCGTCAGCACTGGCACGGTCGTCCAGATCGGCTCCCGGATGGTCTTGAGCACTCGGCGGCAGTGGAGATGCTGGACATCGCGCGGATCGAACAGCGCGACGAGCGGGCCGGTGTCGACCAGGATCACCGTCGCCGCGCGAGTTTTCGTCGAGTGGCCTTCCGGACGCCGCGGCGCGTGTCGGTGGAGGGAGCGACCGCGTACCCGCCTGGCCCGAGATCAAGGGTGAGGTAGACCTCGTACGGCGTGCGCCCCCCACGCTGTCCGAGATCTCCGCTGAGCATTAGGAGGCCGCGGTTGAGCGCTCCCGAGATCGTGAGCCCGGTGGCTCGGACGATCCGTTTCAGTGCCTGCTCGGCCTCCGGACGCAACCGCACAGTTCGCAAGCTCATTGCCTCCTCCGTGTAATACGGCTTGTATTATGCCACCGCCTGGACGGACGGATCGCGGGCCGGTGATGCGTTCAAGATCCTGAGCAGCCAGATCAGACGAGTGGTTTGCGAGGATCGGATTGCCGGCTGGACGTCCCCCGTCAGGAAGCGGTCGCTGGGCACGGTGTGGGCGAGGGTGAAGGGCCGTCGTTCAGATCGTCCCGGTAGGCGAGCAACGAGCGGCTGTAGGATCGGCGGTGATCGTCCCAACCCGTCACGAAGAATGCTCACACCCCGGTGCCGAGCGAGCCGTCTTCCACCAGCACTTCATGCCACCACGTCGAGTGAGGGGTCAGCCCGATTCAACCGATCTACACCCCCGGGACGTGGTGACGGACCCGGAGTCACTTCATCGCGTCCACCGTGTATAATTCCGCGAGGTGTTGCCTCGCGTGCACTCAACGCTCGGAGGTATGACGCGATGAAGCGCAGCATGGACCGCATCCTGACGACGCACACCGGAAGCTTGCCCCGTCCCCCGGACCTGACCGCGACGCTGGAAGCCATGGATGCCGGGACCGCGCCTGACCCCGCGGCCTTCGAGGCGCGCGTCCGCGAGGCCGTGGCCGAGATCGTGCGGCGGCAGGTGTCCGCTGGCGTGGACATCGTGAACGACGGCGAGCAGGGCAAGGTCGGCTACTCCACCTACGTGAGACATCGCCTCACCGGTTTCGAGGGGCAGAGTGTGATGCCGATGAGGGCCGACTGGGCGGATTTTCCCGAAGCGGCCGAGCGCCTCGGACGATCCCTGGCGGTGGCGCGCCCGTCCTGCAATGGCCCCATCAACTGGAAGGACAGGACCGCGGTTTTGAAGGACCTGGCCACCCTGCGCGCGGCCCTCGACCGCGTGGAGCCGGTCGAAGCCTTCATGACGGCCGCCTCGCCAGGCGTTATCGCCCACTTCCTGCGCAACGAGCACTACCCGACGCGCGAGGCCTATCTGGCGCGCCTCGTCGAAGTCATGAAGGACGAGTACGACGCCGTTCACCAGGCGGGGTTCCTGCTCCAGGTCGATTGCCCGGACCTGGCCATGGGGCGGCACCTCGCCTTTCCCGACCTGAGCACTCCGGAGTTCCTCAAGATCGCCGAAGGTAACATCGAAGCCCTCAATCACGCGCTCCGCGACATCCCGGCCGACCGCCTCCGCCTGCACCTGTGCTGGGGCAACTACGAGGGCCCGCATCACCGCGACATCCCGCTCCGGGAGATTCTCGGCGTAGCGCTCAAGGCCCGGCCTCAGGCCCTCTCTGTCGAGGGCGCCAACCCGCGCCATGAGCACGAATGGGTGGTGTTCCGGGAGCTGCGCGTGCCGGACGACAGGGTGCTCATCCCCGGCGTGCTCGACTCCACGACAAACTTCATCGAGCACCCCGAGCTCGTGGCCCAGCGGATCGTCCGCTACGCCGAGGTGGTGGGGCGGGAGCGCGTGATCGCCGGGACCGACTGCGGCTTCGCGACCTTCGCCCGGTCCACCCCGCTGGTCGAACCCGAGATCGCCTGGGCCAAGCTCAGGTCCATGGCCGAGGGCGCTCGGCTGGCGTCCGCCCAGCTCTGGCGCTGAAGCGGTCAACCGCCTACGCTTTCAACAGTCGCTCGCGCTCGAATTGGAGACCGACCGGCGGGGGCACACGAGGAAGTTCGTCAGCGACAGCGCGTCCTCAGACCCGTCGGTAGCCGTGTCTGGCCATGCAGGCGTAGTAGGCGGAGGACCGACTCGCGTCATCAATGAAGATGCGGGCGACGTCGACGAGCCCGCCGACGATCAGGTCAGGACTCGAGGGCATGGCGACGGCGGTGACATAGCACCGATGCTCGTCGGCTGCGAACTGCCGCATGTCGAGGTCAGCCTTCGTCCATGGCTCGAGCGAGCTGGTGGCAAGGCGGAGCGCTGGACTCCCGCCGATCACGGCGTCAGGGGGAACCACGGGGGTGGCGCAGGCGGCGACGAGGACCACCAGCGCGAGTGTCGAGAGTCGTGAAAGCATCACGGGCATCGTGCTCCTCGAAGGCATGAGATGTCGTTTCCGGCAGAATCTGACCGCACGCGAGGCCCGTCCTCCTTTGACCCTTCTGAACCCTGATCCGGGCGGCCGCGCTGGCGCCAGCTTGCGGCGAGAAGCGCGGTCAATCTAGGCCTTCAGCTCCTTTTTTCATTGAGGAAGCGCCAGTCGGTGCCCTGGGCGATGATCTTCTGAGGGTTGCTCTTGATGAAGTCCACCTCGCGGAGACGGAGCGCGTAGAAGCGGATTGTCTCCTCCGGGTCGTACTGCCGCCACTGCCGGTAGCCGAGCTCCTTGATCAGCTGGAGCGTGGAGTCGTAGTGCTGCGCGAAGCCCCGGTCGATCACCAGGCGGGCGACCCGCTCCGGTTCGAGGGCGCAGATGTCGGCCGCTTTCAGGACGGCACGCAGCGCGCGCTTCGTCGCCACCGGGGAGGTGCGGACGAACTCGCGGCTCGCGGCCAGCATGCAGCAGAAGTACTGGGACCACGGCCGATCGGTCAGGGTGTTCACCAGCACGTGGCCGATTTTCTTCGCCCGCAGCTCCTGCGGCTCGGGGGGGAAGCCCAGGAAGGCATCGATCTTCCCCTCGGCGAAGAGCCGCATCGACTCGCCCTCGGGGCGGACGACCCAGGTGATGTCCTTGGTCGGGTCCAGGCCGACCGACGCGGCCATGGCGGCGACGAACACGTGGCGGCCACTCCTCAGGCCGGGGACGGCCACTGTCTTTCCCTTCAAGTCGCGGATCGAGCGGACCCGGTCGGTCCCGAACAGCTCGTAACATCCGGCGTGGAGGCCGGCCAGCGCGACGATCGGCACCTCGGCGTCCACCCCCGTCACGTGGCCAGGGGCAGCGTTCATGGCGAAATGGACCTCGCCGGTGGCGAGCGCCCTGTTGAACTGCGGACCTCCTGCCGAGATCTTGACGAACTGCACGTCGGTGAACCCCTCGGCCTTCAGCAACTCCCCGGCGATGTATAGAGGCGCGATGCAGGCGGCGGGAACATCGTGGAACCGGATCCTGGTCGTCTCGGGCGGGCGGCTCGGCGGCGACCGGTTCGGGACGCAGGCCCTGCAGCCCCGCCGCAGCTCCGAGCGTCAACCCGCTCAGGAACTGGCGACGGCTCAAACGGTCTCGTTGCCTGTCCATCGCGAACCTCCCGTGCCCCGAGGTGTGGGTTGAACGGGTCAGATCGAGAGACCTGCGGATCAAATCGAGGGGACCTGCGCGTAGTCTCGCCGAGGCCCCAAGGGTTGTCAAGGAGCCCTGGGCGCTTCAGCCGGCGCTGAACTCGTCGGTCTCGAGCCCAATCGACTCTCCGCGGAGAGGATATGAAAATCGATCGTCGACAGTTCGATATTCATGGTAGTCTCAGCCATGGTCGATCGGCCCGACGCGGTCTCGAGGATCCGGCATGCCTTGCGCAGGGCGCGTGTGGTCGCCCTGATCGGCCCCCGGCAATGCGGCAAGACGACGCTCGCGCGGCGGCTTCTGCCCGCGGACTCGCCGAGGTACTTCGACCTCGAGCACCCCATGAGCCTCGCCCAGCTGGCCGAGCCAATGACGGCGCTCGCGCCCCTGCGTGGACTCGTGGTGATCGACGAGGTGCAACGGCGACCCGACCTCTTCCCGGTCCTGCGGGTCCTGGCCGACCGTCAACCTTCACCTGCGCGGTTCCTTGTCCTCGGAAGCGCCTCGCCGGAGTTGCTGCGGCAGGCGTCGGAGTCCTTGGCCGGCCGGCTGGAGACCATCACCCTGTCCGGTTTCAGTCTCGCGGAGGTAGGGGCTTCGGCGCTGGCCCGCCACTGGGAGCGGGGTGGATTTCCCCGCGCCTTCCTGGGCCGCTCGCGAAATGACAGCTTCATCTGGCGCCGGCAGTTCATCCAGACGTTCCTCGAACGGGACGTGCCGCTGCTCGGGATCGGCGTCCCGGCGCCGACCCTCCTCCGGTTCTGGACAATGCTCGCCCACTACCACGGTCAGGTGTGGAACGCGGCCGAGCCCGCCCGCTCACTCGGGGCGTCAGAGCCAACCGTCCGGCGCTACCTGGACCTTCTGACCGGGCTCTACATGGTGCGACAGCTCCAGCCGTGGCACCAGAACATCGCGAAGCGCCAGGTGAAGGCTCCCAAGGTGTTCCTGCGCGACAGCGGGCTCCTTCACGCGCTACTCGGCATCCACGCTACGAGCGATCTGCTCGCCCATCCCAAGTGTGGAGCCTCCTGGGAGGGCTATGCGATCGACGAGGTGCTGAAGGCGGTGGAGCCGGACCAGGGGTACTACTGGGCCACGTATCAGGGCGCCGAGCTGGACCTGCTGCTCCTGCGGGATGGTGAGCGGCTCGGTGTCGAGGTCAAGCGCACGGACGCGCCGACCCTCACCCCCTCCATGCGGATCGCCCTGAGCGACCTGCAGCTGGACCGCCTCGTCGTGCTGTATCCGGGCCCGGCTCGCTACGACCTGGGCGAGCGAGTGACCGTGGTGCCCCTCGCCGACCTGGCGACGCGCGGCGTTGACCCGTTCGGGAGTCGGGCGTCAGCCCGGGGAGGTCGCCGGCGGTCGTAGCCGAGCGACAGCCGCTCGCGCTCGCTGCGCTTGCCGGTACCTTGGGAGTGCACGACGAGGCGGTGGCTCGTGTAGATACGAGGCCGAGCTCGAAAATCATCCGCTACGCGGTGTGAGCGGGAAACAGCGCATCCTCAAAACCACCAAGCCGCTTCGGCGGCCGCTCAACTGCGGCGGACTTCGAGCGCGCCGCGGAACCGCCGCTGACCTTTGACATCGTCTTCCACGCCCAACAAGCGCTCATTGTGATGGACATCGAGCTGCCGGGAATGAGCGGAATCGATGCGGGCGCGCGCCGCGCGCGCTCGACGAGGAGGTGGGGCAGCGTCTGACGGGCGAGGCGGGCCCGGTCGATCATCGGGGCGTCCGCTTCCGGATCTGGTCCATTGCGGCGCGGTGCTCCTCGGAAGCCAGGCACTCGCGGAATCGGGCCTCCATCTTCGCCCGGAACGCCGCGACGTCGCGGTCGAAGGCATCGGCGAGAAGCTGCTTGCTCGCGGCGAGGCTCGCGGCAGGGAGCTCGAGGCCGCGCCTCACCATGGCCTCGAGCTCCGATGAGAACTCCGCGTCGGGGACCACGCGGTTCACGAGTCCGTAGCGCTCGGCCTCGCGGGCGGAGATCGAGTCGCCGAGCAGGATGAGCTCGCGCGCGCGCGACAGGCCGATGAGGCGCGGGAGTCGATAGAGCGCCATCGACGGGATGAGGCACTCCTTCACCGCCGGGAGGCCGATGAGCGCGCTCTCGGCGGCGAGCCGATAGTCGCAGACGAGGGTGAGCTGGAGGCCGCCGCCCAGGCAGTGCCCGTTGATCCCGGCCAGGACCAGGGCCGGGAGGCGCTCGAGGGCGGTGATGGCGTCCTCCCACGCGCGAAACTCGGCGAGCGTCATCTGGCCATCGGCGAGCGCGGTCAGGTCAACCCCCGTCGAGAAGGCGCGACCGGCGCCGGTGACGACGACAACCCGGAGCTCGGGGTGCCGACCGAGCTCGCTCACGGCTGCCCCGAGCGCCCGCACCCAGTCCGCGTCGCCGGCATTGAGCACGTGCGGGCGATTCAGGACCAGCCGCGCCACCGCGCCCTCGAGAGCGAGCTGGACGGGCTCGACGCTCAGCGCCCGGCTCCGCGTCATCGTGGCAGCCCTCGCATCTTCGGGCGCGGCCCGGGAATTCGCCTACGCGCCGAAGATGACGCGTGTCCCCGTCGATGGCATGACGAGCTTCCGGGGCATTTCCCGATGGATGGCGATGATGGTGTTGATGCCCGTGCAGTGCATCGGGATCACGTAGTCAGGACCGATGGCCGCGAACGCCTCCACGGTCTTGGTCACGATCTCGTCCGGGGCGGGAGCCAGGTGGAAGCCGCCCACGATGGCATGGACTTTCTCGACGCCGGTCACCCGCTGCGCCTGCTGCACGGAATTGATCACGCCGGCATGGCCGCAGGAGGTGATCACGACCAAGCCGCGATCCTTCACGTTGTAGACGGTGGCGTGCTCCCCCAGGAAGGTGTCGGGCACGAGCTCGCCCGGTTTGACTTCCACCTGACCAGTCCCGAAGTGCACCGCCGAGCACGCCGAGTCGGGCGCCCCTGCGACCAGGCGAGCGGCGGCCGGGGGCTTCTCGAAGTCCGTGAGCCGCGGGATCTGTCCCGTGGTCACGGCGTGGCCGGCCACGACGGTGGGCTCGCGAGCGAGGACGACCTTCAGGCCGCCGGCCTCGAGCGCAGACCGGTCGAGCCGCCCATGGTCGAGGGTGCCGGTCGGCGTCGCCACCATGCGATGGCAGAAGGTGTCCTCACCGCCCGCGTAGAGCGTCAGTCCCGGCTTGAACTGGCTCGGTTCGGCGCGCGCCAGTGCCGGCAGCCCGCCATAGTGGTCGAGATGGCCGTGGCTCAGGATCAGCGCGTCGGCCTGCGCGGGCTCGACCGCGAGTGTGCGGTAGTTACTCCGGAGGTTCAGCTCGGTCAGGCTGAAGTCCAGCAAGATCTGCCGCCGCTCGCTGCCACGGAAGGATTCCAGGTGGTACGCGAGCCCGTGCTCGGCGAGAAGCGTGCTACCAGGGCCCAGGGGCGTCCGCTGAACGGTGATGCCGTCGAGCCGGCCGGCTCTGGCGAAGATGTCGTAGATGTTGTCGACCACGTTGGTCAGCACCAATCGATCGACGGTTGGGGCGCCTGCACCCTGCGCCGCGGCTGTCCCGCGTCCGAGCCTGCCGAGCTGGCTGGCGAGGACCGAGCTCCCCCCCACTGCACCCAGGGCCAGGAACTGGCGTCGATTCATGGGCTCCTCCGCAAGCCTGCGGGCGGGGCTTTGGCACGAGGGACCGGACCGTTGCCCAGTCTGCGGTCCCGGCGCGGCCTGATGTCCATAGCGGCATTCTACAGGCCCTCGCCGCGCGCGGCGATGGCGACACTGCCCTTTACCTCGCTCCGCCCTCCCGACCACCCGGCCGGTCTCCCGCTGCTCTAGCGTATCGTCCGCCAAGGGGAGATGATCACAGAAGCGCGCCTTGGCCAGCCACCCATCCGGTGTGTCGGATCGGTTTCGCGGAGGCCAATCTCGCCCTTCGCCTGGCCGTTGGCGCGCGTTCTGGTCCTCCTGAAAAAATTCTGAACGAGCCCGCGCGGCCGCAGTAGGATTGGCGGCGACGGCGCAGGTAAGGGCCCCGGCCACGCGTCATCCTCAGGAGGACACCATGGCGTCCAGCAACGTCGGAAAGCTCGGCGGTTTGGAGGGGGCCGTCGAGGCCGCCTCCAGTGCGCTCGCGCTGTCGATGGAGCGGCGGGCCGCCGTGAAAATCGCGGTGGGAATTGTCCTGGGCGTCGCGCTTGCTCCGTGCGCGGCGGCCCAGAAAGCCGACCTGCGGGCGCTTCGTCCCCTTCCCGGCGACCGGTTCGTCCTGGCCGACGGCTCGCGACCAGGTGAGCCGATCACACCGGCCGACCTCGGGATCGGAGGGCCGCGGGTCATGGCCTTCCCGCTGGACCCGAAAAGCGGCCTGGTGCGGGACGGGTCGCGCCTCAACAAGATCCTGCTGGTGCGCCTGGATCCCGCGACGCTCAACGAAGAGACTCGCCGGCGCTCGGCCGACGGTGTCGTGGCCTACTCCGGTATCTGTACGCATCAGGCCTGCGATGTCACGGAATGGCAGCCTGAAGCCCTGACGTTCTGGTGCCCGTGTCACGAGTCGCGGTTCGATCCCCGCGACAGCGCCCGAGTGGTCGAGGGGCCGGCGCCGCGGAGGCTGGCCGCGCTCCCCCTTGCGCTGACCGACGGGACGCTGACGGCCGCCGGCCGATTCTCGGGACCGGTAGGGGCCCAGAACAGGTGAGCTGAGTCATGGGGGACTCAGCACCTGACCAGAATCAGCCCTGAACAAGGAGAGCGATGGTGAAACCGACGAGGAAGTCCTCAACCTTTCTGGCCAGGGCCGGCACCGCAGTCGCGGTCGGCCTCGTCTGCCTGCTCCCGGCGATCGCGGCCGCGCAGGGCATCGCGAGCTACAGCCCGGTCACTGACCAGCGGCTCCAGGCTCCCGAGCCGCAGAACTGGCTGATGTACCGCGGCAACTACGCCGGCTGGGGCTACAGCCCGCTCGACAAGGTCAATACTGACAACGTCAAGCGCCTGGTCCCGGTCTGGACCCTGTCCAGCGGCGTGAACGAGGGGCACCAGTCTCCGCCCATGGTGAACAACGGCGTCATGTTCGTCACGACGCCGCAGAACCAGGTCTTCGCGTTGAACGCGAAGACGGGCGACATCTACTGGACGTACAAGAAGGAGCTGCCCGAGGATCTCCTGCAGCTCCACCCGACCAACCGCGGAGTGGCGCTGTACGAGGACAAGGTCTATCTGGCGACGCTCGACGCGCACCTGGTTGCCCTCGACGCGAAGACGGGCAAGGTCCTGTGGGACAAGACCGTCGGTGATTACAAGAAGGGCTACTACTGCACCCTCGCCCCGCTGATCACCAAGGGCAAGGTCATGGTGGGGACGTCGGGCGGCGAGCTGGCCATCCGCGGCTACATCGAGGCCTTCGACGCCCAGACGGGCAACAGCCTCTGGCGGACCTACACGATCCCGGAGCCGGGCCAGCCGGGGTCCGAGACGTGGAGCGGGGAAGCCTGGAAGAACGGCGGCGGCTCGGTCTGGATCCAGGGCACGTACGATCCCGAGCTGAATCTGGCCTTCTGGGGCGTCGGCAACGCCGGGCCCTGGGCGGGCGATTTCCACCCGGGTGACAACTTGTACACCACGTCGGTCATTGCCGTAGACCCGGACACCGGCAAGATCAAGGCCCATCACCAGTACCACTGGAACGACTCATGGGACTGGGACGAAGTGACGCCGCCCATGCTGATCGATGTGAACCGCGGTGGCCGCACGATCAAGGGGCTGGTCCACCCGGGCCGGAACGGCTACCTCTGGCTGCTCGAGCGGGGCAAGGACAAGATCTCGTTCGTCGCCGCCAAGCCGTACGTGAAGCAGGACGCGTTCAAGAGCATCGACCCGACCACCGGCCGCCCGGAGTACGTGATGGAGCGGAAGCCGGCGCGAGGAAAGTCGATCGCGTTCTGTCCGTCGCTATGGGGCGGGAAGGACTGGCCGCCGGCCGCCTATAACCCCCAAACCGGGCTGGTGTACATCCCCTCGAACGATAACCACTGTGGGAACCTGAAGTCGAAGCAGGAAGAGCCGGTGAAGCCCGGCGAGCTCTACCTTGGCGTGGAGATCAAGGACATCGTCCTGACCGTGCCGGCCGGCACCACGACGATCGGCGACCTCCAGGCGTGGGACGTGGCCAAGGGCGAGCGGGTCTGGTCGCAGAAGTTCGAGAGTCACAGCTTCGGCCCGGTGCTGACGACGGGCGGCGGACTGGTCTTCCAGGGCGGCACCAACGACCGCCTGTTCCGCGCGTTCAACGCGAAGACGGGCGACCCACTGTGGCAGTTCAAGACCAACTCCGGCGTGACGGCGGTGCCGATGTCGTACGAGGTTGACGGCGTGCAGTACATCGCCGTCCAGTCCGGCTGGGGCGTCGACGCCGAGCGGATGCAGGGCGCGCTGATCAGCGCGGGGTACAAGGCGAAGAATTACTCGAAGGACGTGCCGATCCCCCAGGGCGGCGTCCTCTGGGTGTTCGCGCTCGGGCAGTAATTCCGATCTGCTGACATCGGGTGGCGGGGCCAGCTGTCGTGCTGAGGCAGCTGGCCCGCCATTCCCCGCGCATCGATCCGCTCCGAGATTTCCCTGGCCAATCCGGTTGCTCGCCGCCGGCGTTCTGAGCCTCCATCGATACCGCCTCGATGTTCATTCACGGTCGGGAGAACACCGCCGTAGATTGCGCCGTGCAGTCAAGGCTGGCTTGGAGCTCAGGTATCGTGCACTGTGCAGTTCCAGCGAGGTTGAGGCGAAACGTCTTAGCTTCCGTGACAGTCCCGGTGACTATCACCCTGTTGGTGGAACAGGCCAAGGTCAAACCTGGCAAAGACTCGAGAATGAGAGGGCCTTCGAGACGGACCATGTTTCCGGACGCGGCGCCCGTCCGGTGTGGAATCTCCAGATAGCAGTCCCGCTGATCCACGTTAGTCGCGGTTTCGCCACCGACTGGTATCGTGACGGTCTGTGTACCCTCCGGAGCCGTTATGGTGCACGTGAGTGTGCCTTCCTCTACGACCTGCCACAGTCCACCCATGAAGACGCAGGGACCCAGGGTGACGCTTCGGACCTCGAACAGGCCACTCGCCGAATGGAACTCGAAGTTGACTGAATAGGCGTTGACACCAATAACAAGATCCTTCACGATCAGTGTTCTGGTGTTGACATCTAGAATTGGATTCTTGTAAATGACCCGCGTCGTGGGTTGCACCGCGGTGACCTGAAATCGTGGCGGGTTTTGCTCGGCCAGGATTAGGCTCACATCAAAGTATTGCGTGCTGCTGCCGCTCGAAACTTGTACCGACGGGAGGAAGAGGCCTCCGGAGCCAGGGTCGAAACTGGGGCGAGGCAGGCTGGGCGGTTCCACCGCTGCTGGATCGTTGGGAGCGGCAGGCGCTTTGACCTCGTTGGGGCTGGCTGAGGGCCCTCCCACAATACCGAAAGAGAGTCCGTGAAGGAAGTCAGCAGCGCCCGGCTGCGGCGAGTGGGATTGAGCCCCGGCGTTGTTGCCAAGCCCCAGCCCGGCAATCATCACCAAACACGTGCCGGTGATCGCCAGGAAGCGTCGACACGCGGTGGCGTGGGGACCTCTGATATCAAATGAAATCAGCGAAACCAAGCGGCGGGCGCTCTTCATGGTGTCCTCCCGATTAGCGTCGACCGGAATGGTCTACCGACCCGATCTGGTTGTCAAGACAGAATTTGGGCCAGGCGAGGCCGTGGGTTTGATGTATATCAGTCGGACGGCGGCGTTTACGTACTCGCGCTCCCGGGCTGCCGGGAAGATCGCCAAAATCCAGCCAGGACGGGCGAGCAGGAACGCGGCCGCCATAAGACGACGGCTAGGGGATTCACAGTACTCATGTTGATTGATCGAAGACACGACGCTGGGTCTGGTCAGAGCGCAAATCCGCTCCGGGATGGTACGGGATCCTCGAGACCCTCGAAGTCCGCACTCGACAGGCCGAATACGGAAGAAAGAGTGAAGGTATTGATGGACGACTTAGTGAGAAAATCTTTTGACCGAATGACTTCATCTGAAGAGATCAAGCAATATGCGTCTGCGGCGATGCGAAGATGAGTCACCGCGGCAGCGGGTGTACGTCCGGCCGGCAGGCGCTGCAGGGGACGAGACCGAGCGTCTCCGCCAGCTCGCGGGATGCGAGCAGCGTGACGGGCCCGATCGGCCGCCGCGCGATCGACCCGCACGTGGGCAGGCAGTACTCGCGCTGGTCGTTGGGGTCGTAGTGGTAGAGCGCCTGCCGCGCGACGCGCGCTGGGTGAGCGCCGCGCTCGGTGCGCACGCCCTCGACGGCGAGCAGGTGCTCCTTCAATTCGACCCGGTTGCCGGCGTACCCGGTCAGGTCGCCGCTCGTCCCGATGATGCGGTGGCACGGGACGACGATCGGCAAGGGGTTGTGCCGGAGTGCCTGCGCCACCGCGCGCACGGCCGTGGGCGTGCCGATCTTGCCCGCGATGCCGGCGTACGAGGTCACCGCGCCGTACGGCACCGCCACCGCCGCCTGGAGAACCGAGCGGTGGAAGTCGCTCCGCGCCAGGCGCCAGTCGAGCGGCCAGTCGAGACGCGTCCGGCGTCCGGTGAGGTACTCGAGCAGCTCGGCGTGCAGCCGTTCCAGGTCGGCGCGGTCCTCGGCCACCTCCGGGTCGCCCAGGCGCGCCACCGACGAGCCTGCCACCCCGCCGCGGCCGAGGTATTCCACCAGCGACACCCCGTGCTCCGAGCGCGCGATGAGGATTGGCCCGAGCGGGGAGTCGAACACGGCATAGGTTACCAGCCGGCTGCGAAGATCGGCGAGGCGCGCCCGCAAGCGTGCCCGCGCTCCGTCCGCCTCGGCGTCCGGCGGGGCGGCGGCGCGGAGCGCGCGCACTGTGCGATCCACCACCCGGTAGCGCGCGAGGTCCTCGCGGCAGGGCGCGCAGCGCGCCACGTGGGCGTCCACGCGCTCGACACCGGCCGCACCCGCCTCACCGGTGGCGGTGGCGATCAGGTCCGGCTCGAGATCGAGGCACACGGGATGTTTGCGGCTCATCGCTCGCACTCCCTCGTGGGCGGACGGTGGCGGTCGAGGTTCGTGCGGATCTTCTTGAGCGCCTGGAACACGTGGGCGCGCGCGCTTTCGGCCGAGCACTCGAGGCTCTGCCCGATCGTGTCGTAGTCGACATCGTGCAGCTTGCGCATGATGAAGGCCAGCCGCTGCTTGAGCGGCAGGCGTCCGATGGCCGCCTCGGTGAGCATGCGCGTCTCGCTGGCCATTGCCTCCTCCTCCGGCCCTCCGGCATCGAGCTCCGAGCGACGGAGCCGCGCCGCGTCATACGCCGTCCGCCGGCGATGCTCGCCCCGGGCGTGGTTACGGTAGACGTTCGTGGCGATCGCAAACAACCAGGCCCGGACGTTGGCTTGGGGTTCCAGGCTCCGCCAGGCCCGGTAGGCCCGGAGGAACGTCTCCTGGGAGAGGTCATCGGCCTCGCTGGCCCGGCGCCCCACCCGGCGGAGATAGCGATAGATCTCGCCGTGATGGGCGGCCACGACCGACTCGAAACCGGGATCGTCCATCACATCCTAGAACCCCGGCCGGGGTCTGGTGTGAAACGGGGCAGTCGGGTGGAGGAGATCACGCCGGACCCCGCGGCGGCCTGCTCGAGGATCGGAGGGGCCTGGACGGCCCCCTCCGCGGCGTCAGCGGCTTGTGCTTCCCATACGCTCCAGATCGGCGAGCGGCAGCTGGCGGTCCAGGCGGGGGTTGTCCAGCTCGATCCCGACCCGGAGCGCCCGGAGGCCGTGCACCCCCTGCAGCTCCCCGAGCTCGAAGTCCTCGACCTCGGGCTGCAGGTACTGGAGGTGCTGCAGGTACTCGATGTAGTCGCGATACTCCGCCGCCTCGCCGGGCTGAGCGTACACGATGGCGATCTTCCCGGGCTGGGTGAGGCGCTCGTCGGTGGCGCCGACGGTGGCCTTGTCGATCCGCTTCTTGATGATCTCGTAGCGGATGTTGTAGGCGCCGTCGACGTCGAAGCGCTTCTCGTCGAACCGGAACCGGATCGACAGGGGCACGTGCTGCACCAGGATCAGGTGCGCCGTCTCCAGCGGCAGCGCCAGGCGGTCCTTGAGGCGCTCGGTGCGGAGGGCCACGCCGCAGGTGACCATGAGCTGCCAGAGGCGCAGGTTCCGCAGGTACAGGGGATCGAATTGCCCGCTCTCGAGCAGAGAGGCGCCGACGTAGATGCTGTAGTCCACGCCGTCCGTCTGCTGCTTCTCGAAGTAGTGCGGGCACATGGCCTGGGCGGTCTCCTGCTCGAGGTCGAGATACGCGGAGACGGTCTCGTTGATCAGCGTAACGCTGTCCTCGAACGCTTTCCGGCGTTGGTGGATAGCGCCGAGGCGCGGGTCGAGCGCGGCGCGGTACGCCTCGACGCAGATCCGCACGCCGGGGTCGAAGCCCTGCAGGTGCTCGAACAGGGGCTCGACGTCGCCGCGCAAGAATCCGATCACGGCCATCTCGTCGCCGGTCCGGAGGCTGGTCTCGATGCCCGTCAGATGCTTGCCGGTCTTGTACAGGAGCTCGTCGAGCGCGGGCAGCGGGCGCACGTGGTGCGCTGTCCGCAGCACGTCGGCGGCGAGGGTGAGCTGGGCGAGCAGGTCGGCCTGGATGGCGACGGCGCGCTGCGTGGAGGAGCCGCGGATGTCGGAGAGGCCATACAGCGGGTAGACCTCCGGGAAGGCGATCGGCTCCATGTCGCCGGCCGCCACCGCGATGCCCGTGCGCGACCGCTCGAGGCTGTTGAGGACGGCTTTCCGGAACCGCCAGTCGACCGAGTGGTGGATCGCCGTGCACTTCTCCTTGATGTAGGCCTGGATGCGGGTCTCCAGCTCCTCCATACTGCGCTTGACGGCCATGGAGAAGAGCGGCAGCACCTCGCCGAGCTTGGGGAGGTGCCCGGGGTTCAGGTCCTCGGGAACGGGAGAGCCCAGCTCGAGCATCCCGATGAGCTGGCCCTGATAGTCGAGGGGCGCGACGACCATGCTGCGGACGCCGCTGCGGAGGATCTCGTCCTCGAGCGGGCTGCGGTTCTCGAGCGTCGCCAGATCGTCGACGACCAGCGGTCGCCGCTGCCGCGCGGCCCGGTCGTAGATCGATCCCCTGAACTCGCCCAGCGTATGGTGCGCGGAATCGGCGAAGATGCACGCGTGGTCGAGGCGGGCGCCGTAATTCAGCATCAGCACCCGGTCACCGTCGATCGCGCCCAGACCCAGACGGAGGTCGGGCCGGCGGAGCAGGGTGCGAAGCCGGGTCTGGAGCCCCTGGAAGCGCGCGCTGGAGATGATTGACTCCTTGTCGATCAGGTCGCGCTTGAGGGCCGACAGGACCTCCTGGTCCGTCACCTCCACCGCCTTCAACACGGTGAACCCGCGGATCACGAAGCGGTCCGGGGGAATCAGCCCGAGGAAGGACTGCGGGTCGGCCAAGAGTGCCTGCGCGCGGGCGCCCGCGGGCAGGGGTGGGACCACACCGACCGTCTCGACCTCCAGGAAGCGCGAGTCGAAGAACGTCTTGAAGTACAGGTCCAGACCGGTATCTGGATCGGTCGAGATGAAGACGAGCGGGATGTCGACTTCGGCCTCCATGCCGTAGACTCGGCGCAGGATCAGCGCGCACGCGTAGCGGAGCCGCACGGCCGCCACGGTCGCCTCGTCCGCGTTCACCCGGGCCTGCACGCTCCCGCCCTCACCCGTCAGCATCCGCTCGAACGGCGGCGTGGCGTAGACGCTCTTGAGGTGAAACGGGAGCAGGACGGCGCCGTACGACTGGTCCCAGAAGGCGGCGGGGAAGACGGCCGCCATCAGCGTATCGATCACTTCGCGGTGGCGGTCGATGGCGGAGAGGTCCGTGATGGGCTCGAGCAGCTCGGGCACCTTCCGGATCTTCTGCTCGACCAGCCGACCGAGCGCGCCCTTCACGGACTGCTCGCCGGCAATGCCCTCCGTCCAGAAGTCGACGAGGGGGCGCAGGCTGAACTCGCACCGAAAGGGAAACGCGCTCGCCTTTGCGGTGACCGCGGACTGGAGATCTGAATGGTTGGGCGCAGCATTACTCATGACACGTCCTCGCGCTGAAGGGAGGGGCCGTGGCCGCCAGCAGATCGGGACCCGGATGCATAGGGACTCATGGCCACAGAGTACTCCCGTGGGTGCCGGAGGCAACTCCCGGCGCTGCCGGCTGACCCACGGCGCTGGGGACGACGCGTCCTCGAGAATCCGGCGTCACACGAGAGGTCGGTGCGTCGTGTTAGGGTATGGCGCGAGGAGGTGCCTGATGGCACAACGAGTTCTGGTGGTGGACGACGAAGACACCTCGTTGACCGGGCTCCAGGCGTTGCTCACGAGCTGGGGCTACGAGGCCGATGGCGCCTGTGACGGCAAGGACGCGCTCGATCGGCTCGTGCTGTTCAGGCCGGACCTCATCATCACCGACCTCGTCATGCCCAACCTCGACGGCCTCGAGCTGCTGGCGGCGGTCCAGCGCGAGCTGCCGACCGTGCCCGTCATTATCCTCACCGGGCGAGGCAGCATCGAGAGCGCCGTCACCGCCACCCGCCAGGGGGCGTACGACTACCTGGTGAAACCGGTCAACGTCGCGCGGCTCAGGATCCTGATCGAGAAGGCGCTGGAGAAGGGCGACGCGCTGCGCGAGGTCACTCTGCTCCGCCGCCGGCTGAAGGACGTCTGGGGGGTGGGCCGCCTCGTCGGATCGAGCAAGGCGATGCAGGAAGTCCTGCAGCTCGTCGAGCTCGCCGCTCCCACCTCCGCGTCCGTGCTGATCACGGGCGAGACCGGCACTGGCAAGGAGCTGGTCGCCAAGACCCTGCACGACCTCTCACCTCGTTCGCGAGGGCCCTTCATCGCGGTCAACTGCTCGGCGATTCCCGAGACCCTGCTGGAGAGTGAGATCTTTGGTCACGAGAAGGGCGCCTTCACGGGCGCGCTCGAGCGGCGCATCGGCTGCTTCGAGCTGGCGCACGGCGGGACGCTCTTTCTCGACGAGATCGCCGAGATGAACTCCTCGACGCAGGCGAAGTTCCTGCGGATCCTGCAGGAGGGGTGGCTGCGCCGGCTCGGCAGCCGCAGCGAGCTCCGGGTGGACGTGCGCGTGCTGGCCGCCACGAACCGGGATCCACTGGCCGCGCTCACGGACGGATCGCTCCGCGAGGATCTCTACTATCGCCTGAACGTCTTCTCGATCGCGCTCCCGCCGCTCCGTGAGCGCCCCGAGGATGTCCCTCTGCTGGTCCAGGCGTTCCTCGAGGACTTCAACGCCAAGTACGACAAGGGCGTAAAGGCGGCCGATGAGGCCGCCCTCAAGGTCCTGATGGCGGACCCCTGGCCGGGCAACGTCCGGGAGTTGCGCAATACCGTCGAGCGCGCTGTCATCGCCTGCGCGGGGGACGTGCTGTCACCCGGCTGCCTGCCGCCGCGGCCGGTCGCCCCCGCCCGGATCCGGAGCGAGAGCACCGACACCATCCCGGTCCAGTTCGGTACGTCGCTGCGCGAGGTCGAGCGCGAGGTGATCCTCCGGACTCTCGCGCTCAGCAAGAACAATAAGACGCGCGCCGCCGAGCTCCTGGGCATCAGCGCGAAGACCCTGCACAACAAGCTGCACCGCTACGCGCGGTCGTCCGGCGTCCCGCCCCACCGCTGAAGGGCGGCCGGGCGCGGCCGCGTCATTGCGACCGGTCGCGCGGGCCCGTATAATTCGCTCGCCACACCGTCGCGGTGAGTCTCCAGAAGTCCGAGGCGAACGGACCGAGCGTCTGGCGATCATGGTGCTGGTGACCGCACGAACCGAGAAGGCCGGCTCCTCCGAGGCAACGTCCACGATCCGATCCAGGACGACACTCCGCGCCGTGACCGGGATGCGACTCGGCGTCAGAGCCAAGGAGGTCGTGACCGTCACGCTCCTGACCTTCCTGGTGGTGGCGGCCACGACGCTCGTGCATCTGTCGCACCTCACCGGCGTGGCGCTCGAGGAGACGGCCCGTCACGCCCGCATGATCACGCAGCAGATCTATGCGCAGAGCGCGGGCGTGCTCGCCACCGCGCGCGGTCGACGCCCGCTGGAGGCGCTCCGGCGCGACCGCGAGCTGCGGACACTGCTCGACGCCAGCGTGGCCTATTCGCCGCAGCTCCTGTACGCGATGATCACCGACGGGTCGGGCCGGGCGATCCTGCACAGCGAGCCGAGTCGGCAGGGCGAGCCCATGGCCGAGCGTCCGCGCCTTCAAGAGCTGCTGGCCCTGAATCCACTGCCCCGCGTCCGCGCGCTCTACGCGCGCGACCAGATCTACGAAGCGGCTCTGCCCATGACGCTCGACGGCAAGCCATTCGCCACGATCAGGCTCGGCATCGCCCTGCCGTTCGTCCGGAGCCAGCTCGAGAAGCCGCTGACCCGGAGCCTCACGCTGGGCGGGCTCGCCCTCCTGGTGGCGTGGGGTGTCGGCCTCGTGCTCTCCAACCTGACCCTGCGCCCGGTTCGGCGGCTGGCCCTGGACATGGAGCGCGTCCGGCGCGGCGAATTCGACATCGACAGTGCCGGAGTGCCCCGGGACGAGTTCGGAACGTTGGCGTTCCAGCTCCAGCTCCTGGGCCAGCAGATCCAGTCGGATCGGCTGCGCATGGTCAGCGAGAAGGCGAGCTATCAACACGCGGTCGACCAGCTCGAGGAAGGGCTCCTGGTCTTCGATGCCGACCAGCGCGTGATCTTCGTCAACCGTGCGGCCGAGCCAGTGGTGGGGCGGCCCGTGGCCGAGATCACCGGGGCGCGCCTCCAGGAGATCCTCCCCGCACGGCATCCCGTGCGGACGGTGGTGGAGGAGGCCCTCGAGCGCCGCGCGACGGTGCGAAACGCCGGCGTTATCGTGGATACGGCCGACCAGCCGATCGAACTGCTGGCATCGGTGCTCGTGCTCGACGACGGCGATGGGACGCGCGACGGCGCGCTCGTGCTCCTGAGGGACGCCCGGTCCCTGACCGTATCGCCGAGGACGCTTCGGTCCTTGTCCGAGTACCTGGCCCAGCTGACGACGCTGGGCCGCGCGACGTCCGAAGTGACCCATGAGGTCAAGAACCCCCTGAACGCCATGGCGATCCACCTGGGGCTCCTCAAGGAACAGCTCGGTACTGCGCCCGCGCCCGTGACGCACAGCTTGGAGGTCATTCGCCAGGAGATCGGCCGGTTGGACGCCGTCGTCGATCGGTTCACGACCATGATCCGGCCTCAGGAGATAGCGCTGAAGCCCGTGGATCTCGATGCCCTCCTCAGGGACACGACGTCGCTGCTCGAGGCCGAGTGGCGGGACGCCGGCGTCACCTTCGCACTCGTCCTCGATCCGAGCCTGCCCATCGTGCGTGGCGACGAGCCTCTGCTGCGGACGGCGTTCGAGAACATCATCGTGAACGCCTGCCAAGCGATGCCCGGCGGTGGGCGCATCACGCTCACGAGTGGGCCGGACGGCGTGGACGCCGTGACCGTCACCGTGACCGACACCGGCACCGGCATCCCGGACGCCGACATGGGCAGGCTGTTTGCCCGGCGCTTCACGACGAAGATCGCCGGCAGCGGCATCGGCCTCACCCTCGTGCGGCGGGTCATCGAGTTGCACGACGGCGATGTCGAGGTTCTGTCCAGGATCGGCCATGGAACCAGCGTCATGGTTCGCTTGCCGGTCCGGTAGAGACCTCGCCGCACATGGGCCTTTTTCAGCAGCCTGCTTGGCAGGATGCGGCCGCGGGCGCCAACGAAGCAGATGGGCCTTTTTCAGCAGCCTGCTAGGCAACCGGCGGGCGGGGCCCCATGCCCGGACGCGCACAGTCCGGCGGAAGCGGGAGGTCGAGGATGAACGCTCCGAGCCGAGCGCTCGTGGCGGCGGCGCTCCTCGTCGCATGCTCCACCGCCCGCGAGCCCACGGGTCCGGGGCGGGGTGGCATGGCCGAGCCACCGCCGCCGGTGTCGGCGCCGCCCGATGCGTCCGCGCCGACGGTGAACTCGCGCCCCGCTGTCGCGCCGAGCCAGCCGGGGCCATCGTCCAGGGGAAGCCAAACGACGGTCGTGCCGCCTCTCTCGCCGAGGCCGAGCTCGCCAGCGCTCGACGCGGGCCGCGCGGTGCAGGGTCAGCCGGCCTTATCCCCAGCAGCCCGGAGCGCCGTGCTCCGATCGGGGGCGCCTGCCGCGAGACCGCGGCCACCGGGTCCGGCCGGAACCGCGGCGATCGAGCCCCGTGGTCCGAGCCCCGTGCCGAGCCTGCCGCTGCCCGTGCTGTCTCCCCAGGTGGAGGACGAGGAGCGTGTGGCGAGCGACGTCACCGCTCGCCTGGGATACGCCGGACGCGTCATCGACCACATCGATCCCCACCGGCTCAGTCCGGACCAGCGTGAGATGTTCGCCTCGATTCGGGACTTCGTCTCGAAGGCGAGGGACGCGCTCTCGATCAGGGACTATCCGCGCGCCGACGTGCTGTCGGAGAAGGCATCGACCCTCGCCAACGAGCTCGCGGCGGTCAGCCAATAGCGAGAGGGGAGCCGGGGCGCCCAGCGGTGCCCGACCGCGCCGGTTTCCTCGATCAGCTCGACCGGCGCCAACCGTAGCTCGCGGACCGGCGATGGGTGTACTCCAAGGACCGGTCCGCGCGCCAGCTCACGCTGCCGAACCGATCGTTGACCACGCCTGTATGCGGGTCGAGGGAGGCCGCCCATGGAGCGACTGTTCGTTGGCATCGGATCGATATCGGCTCTGCTCGCGGTCGCGGCCGGAGCATTCGGCGCCCATGCGCTGAGACAGCGCCTGTCCCCAGAAATGCTGAATGCCTTCGAGATCGGTGCCCGATACCACATGTATCACTCGCTGGCAATCATCGCGGTGGCGTGGGCGAGCACGCGCTGGCCGGGCGCGGGGATGGTCGGCTGGCTCTTCGTCGCCGGCATTGTGGTGTTCTCGGGGAGCCTCTACCTCCTCGGCCTGACCGGCCAGCGCTGGCTCGGCGCGGTCACGCCGCTGGGCGGCCTCGGCTTTCTTTTCGGCTGGCTCGTCCTGGCGTGGAGCGCCGTGAAGGCGTGAGGGGAGACGGCTGCTGAAAAAGGCGCAGCCTGCCGGGCGCGTCTCTTGATCTACCGCCTGCGCGACGGCCGGCGTAGGGTACCGATGTCGCCCCTGATCGCAGCGAACGCGGCGTCCACAACTGCATCTCGCGCAGTCAGGCGGGCATCGAGCTCCGACCGGAACCTCAGGAGGGTCTCCTCGTTCACGGCAACCCCCTCGGCGACAGCGCGTATTCGGTCTTCGAGGTGCTCGGCGACGACCTCGAAATGACGCCGAGTCGCCAGGGCTTCTTCATCGAAGCGGCGACTCAGCGAATCGCGGACCGCTCCGAGCTCGTGTCGCAGCGCCTCGAAGTGTGCCCGGCTTTCGTCATCCATGATTGCCACTTTACTGACCCGTGCAGGGCTCTACAAGTGTCTCGGTCCGCATACGCCCGATCGCGAGGAGTAAAGCCTCGCCGTCCACCCAACGCCGGTTCGCCCTCTCGGTCCTGGCTGAGACCACCAACGGTGGCGGGCCCCGCACGAGGGCACATCGCGAGCCCGGTCGGGCGTCGGGCGGTGGAGCTACCGGCTCATCCTCGCGTGAAGCGTTGCGAGAGCGCGAGGAGGAACGGCACCGCGCTGCCAGGGAACCCGGTCCCGCGCATGGGATTCATCGGGTGCGGCTTCAGTGCGGCCCGAGCACCTCGCGCAGCCAGGCGCCGATGTCGCTGATCTCCGCGTCGCACACCGAGTGCGCCATCGGGTACTCCCGCCACGTCACCCGGTAGCCCCGCTCGACCATCCAATCGCGGGATTGCCGCGCCCGACGGAGCGGGATCAGAGGGTCATCCACGCCATGGGCCATGACAATGGGAACATCACGGTTCGCCGGGCTGGCCTCAGCGTCGAGGGTGCCGGCCAGCGGCAGGGAGCACGAGAGCGCGAGGACGCCGGCGAGGCGTGCTGGATACCGCAGCCCGGTGTGGAGGGCCATGGCGCCGCCCTGCGAGAAGCCGGCGAGCACAACGGCGGCCGGGGCAATGCCACGTCCCCGCTCGCGTTCGATCAACAGTTCGATCTGCGCCTGCGACTCTCGGATGTCCGACTCGTCGGCGCGCAGCTCACCGCCCGCCTGGTCCATGTCGTACCACGCGCGCAGGATGGTGCCCATGTTGATCGTCACCGCCCGCAGCGGGGCGTGCGGAAAGACGAACCGGATCGTGGGCGACTCCGGCAGGTCTAGCTCGGGGACGACCGGGACGAAGTCCCGCCCGTCCGCCCCCAGGCCGTGCATCCAGATCACGGACGCGCTCGGATCGGCGCCCGTCTCGATCTCGAGGGCATCGAGAGGCTCGGGTCGCGTCATGATCGGACGCTGTCGAGGACGAGCTCGAGGAAGCCGTCGACGCTCGGCGTGGTGATCCAGCGGACGACCGCGACCAGGTCGTGATCGGGATCGATCCAGATGACGTTGCTCCCGGCGCCGCGCGCCGCGTAGCTCGATTCGGGCGCGCTCGGCAGAAGGGCGCGCTCCGTGTTGAGCCACCAGAGCAGTCCGTACTGCGGGTTGAGCGGACACGGCCGGCGCAGATCGTCGATCCAGGACGGCGGCAGGAGCTGGCGGTCCTGCCAGCGACCGCCGCGCTGGATCAGCAGGCCGACGCGCGCATGGTCGCGGGTTCCCATCCAGAGGCCGCCGCCCCAGTGCGATCCGCCGGGCACCGACGGCATCCGGAGCCCCTCCAGGTCGATCCACGAGTTGCGGTAGGGTTGCCACTCCCAGCCCCTGGATGCTCCGATCGGGTCCATCACGGCGCTGCGCAGCACGCCCGGCAGCGGCTCGCGGAACGCCTGGAGCAGCGACAGGCTCAGCCGGTTCACGCGCACGTCGTTGTACTCCCAGTAGGTGCCGGGCGGGCGCAGGGGACGCGGCTGGCCCTTCTGCGAGCTGCCCAGCTCGCTCCGCCCAACGTCGCGGTTGTGGTCGATGCTGTCGGGCTTTCCCCAGAGCGTCCCCTCCCACTCGCTCGTCTGCTGGAGCAGATGGCGCCACGTGATCCCGCGGTTCTGTGGCGACTCGAAGCCGGCGTCGAGCGCGGAGTCGCGCACCGAGTCGTCGAGGTCGCGAATCAGGCCCCGCATCACCGCCAATCCCGCCAGCACCGCCAGGTAGCTTTTGGCGACGCTGAAGCTCATGTCGGCGCGCTCCGTCTCGCCCCACTCGGCGACGATGTAGCCGTGGCGGAGCACCACGCCGTTCGGGCCGCCGCGCGGCCGCACGGGGCCGAGCACGTCGTCCGCGGCCTCGGGCTCGTCGGCGACGCCGAGGTAGCGTCCCGACGAGGTCAGGAAGTCCCGCCGCCACGTCGTCTCGTGCCCGCGGTGATACTCGATCGCCGCGGCCAGCCCGTCCGGGCGCATCCCCACCTCGGCCGGTGGCTGCGCATGCCAGCCCTCGCGCGGTGGGCAATAGGTGAATCCGGTCGCGCTCATGGTCAGCCTCTCCCGTGCATCGTACGCAGTCCCGCAGCGTTCACGGCTTTGCCTCGGTCCTCACGATCCTCGCCGCCCCCGCCTGGCGCCTCACCCGGCCGCCCGGCCGGCGACTTGTCCCGCGTCGCGTCGCGCCGTGAGCCTCCGTAGCCCATCTTCAAGAGTAGTTCGACGACGAGGCTCTCAAAGAACCTCAACAAACTCCCCCTCCGAGGTCGGTGCCGGCACCGGCAGTCCCTCTTCCCTGAGGCCGTCGATGTGAAACTCGATCGCCTCGCGGATCAGGCGCCGAACCTCCTCCCGAGTCTCCCCGACCGCCACGCAACCCGGTAGATCAGGCACATGGGCCCCCCAGCTCGTCTCGCCGCGCTCGATTACGACCATGTAGCGGATCATCGCCATCCTCACTTCTCCTTCTTCAGGCCCGCCTGCTTGAGTAGAGAGTTCAGAGTACCAGGAGGAGCCCCGCACCGCCGCCCATCGCACCGTCTCGGGATAACGCCAGCCCTCATGGCAAATCACCACTCCAAACTTAATCCCTTTGATCTCGAAGAGTCGCCGGGTATGTCCGGGCACATAGAACTGATCTTCGGTCGAGTCTAGTTGGTTCTTGGTTTGGTATCCGTGAATCTGGCCCCCGGCGTCAATGACAAAGGCGACAATCTGCCGGCCCGCCTCCGTGAGCCTTTCCATCCCGAGGATGGTGGCCACCGCGTACGTTCGCGCCACTGCGCCACGGCCTGGAGGGCCCGTTCCTGCTGCGTCTGATCAAATGGCAATACTTCAAAATCCTGTCCCTGCAGACCTGGGAGATAGGCTTCCGGGAAACACACGATCTCCGCGCCTCGGGCCGAAGCCTCGAACAGCAACCGCTTGATCTTGTCTAAGCCCTCATCAAGGGCTGAGGCGATACCAGGCGACGCCAGGGCAATGATCATGGATGACCTCCGATGAGAATGGAGTCGACTAAGATGGTGTGAGCGACCAACGCTCCGCATCAGGCGCGGCGGGCGCTGGCTGCTCTTTGGCGGGCCTGGCGCGCCGCGCCCGCCGTCGCCTGAATGCGGAAGTTAGCAGACGACCGCGGGTCATCGCGCGCTCACCAGCGCCAACTCACCCGGGATCAACTCGGCAACTCGGCCGAATTCACCGCGGCGGCGAGTACTCATCGGTCTTGCTTCTCCGACCCAGACCGAACTTCCCCGCTCGGCCGGACCCTTTCACGCGCCGAGCGCTGTAACCCTCTACCTCTCGACCTCTCGGTGCGCATAACGCTCGCGGTGAGCAGCCGCGGCGAGCGCATGCGAGGCAGGGGTCTGCTCGACTGCGGGTTCGGCAGTACCCGGTAGATCCGTAAATCATTCCTTCCGAAGCTTGATGACGTTGGGCGCCAGGTCCTCGCCTGTACTCGAGCTGGGTGCCCGCCGCATGAGCCCTGGAGCAACATTCCAACGCTGCCCGCTGTCCGTGATGACGGTAACGGTCTTCCGGTTGTAGCGGGTCAGCATACCAACCACGACCGGATGGCCTTCTGGTTGAAAGGAGACTCGATCTCCGATCTTGAACTGGAGCATCTCGCCGTGCGCACGCATCTGGCTCAGGAACCGCAGGCGCTCGACAACCCGGTGGTTCAGGTCGATGAGTTCCGCCTCGGTCAGCTCGTCGATGTCGATCTTCATGTTCGCTCCATGGCAGGGCTCCCCAGCTTCTGCCGCCCCACTTGTAGCTGCTGCCGAACGCTCGCGCTCAGCGGCCGGGGCGAGCACCGCGTCGAGATCAGCCTGCGGCTCCGCAACCAGCCGGTACTCGGTCACCGATCCGGATTAGCGAGCCGATCGAGCACATCACGGACCGGCCGCGCCCGGCTTGGATCTCGACGATACTCGCCGAGCCGTTGCTCGGCGAGAGTCAGATGCGACTCCGACACGGGAATATCGCCCGGCGTCTCGGAGATACGGTCCCAAAGGGCTTGCAGATAGCGGATTCGCTGCGCCTTCGAGAGGCTGTTGAACCCTGCAGGTTCAGGGATCGTAGTAGGCTCCATTTCTCACCTCGCCGTCAGGCTACCGCACATCTCACCGTTGGGCCATGTAGCATCTTCGGGGCTAACGTTCCGAAGAGGGCTTTTTCGGGCGTCGCGGCGCCGAGCGGGAAGCACGAGGGCTCGCGCTCCCGCGACGCGCGAAAAAGGCGCGTTGAACGAAGCCGCCCGCCGGCTATGGGGATTGGTCGAGCGC
>Ga0187892_10001760_pt1 | contig 47423 bp, 47 predicted proteins | sample MA1701073metaG_FD_139345 | JGI IMG/M metagenome (GOLD analysis project Ga0187892, IMG submission 139345) | Bio-ooze microbial communities from a basaltic lava cave in the Kipuka Kanohina Cave System on the Island of Hawaii, USA - MA170107-3 metaG ...
ACGGCTGTCTGGTTCGATCGGTTCAATCGCGAGCCCGCTCTTCCCCAGACCGCGTTTCCCGGCCCCTTCTTCCGCACCGTCGGGCGTGTCGTGATCTCCCGCGGAAGACTGCACGGGCCCAGTCGCGCCTCAGCAAGGACACCACTCATGTCGTTCACGTCATTCAACCTTCACGCCAACCTCTTGCGCGCCGTCGACGAGATGGGTTTCACGATCCCGACGGCCATCCAGAAGGAGACCATCCCGCCGGTGCTCGGGGGCCGCGATCTCGTCGCCTGTGCCGTGACCGGCAGCGGCAAGACCGCCGCGTTCCTGCTGCCGATCCTACACCGGCTGCTGAACAGCCGCCGGACCGGGGCCACACGCGTCCTCGTGCTCGCGCCGACCCGGGAGCTCGCCGCCCAGATCGACGAGCACCGCCGGGACCTCGCGCGACACACCGCGATCAGCGGGGCCGCCATTTTCGGCGGCGTCGGCCTGGGGCCCCAGGAACAGGCGCTCCGTCGCGGCGTGGACGTCGTGGTGGCGACCCCGGGCCGGCTCCTCGATCACTTCCGCTTCCCGTACGCGCGCCTGACGGGGCTCGAGGTGCTCGTGCTGGACGAGGCCGACCGCATGCTGGACATGGGCTTCCTGCCCGACATCCGTCGCATTCTTCGGCAGCTCCCGACCCGGCGCCAGACGCTGCTGTTCTCCGCCACGATACCGGGGCCCATCGTCGCGCTCGCTCGTGAGTTGCTGCGCGATCCCGTCACCATCAACGTGGAGCGGCGCGCCGTCTCCGCGTCGGGGATCACCGAGACCGCGTACCCGGTGCCGCAGGCGCTGAAGTCAGCGCTGCTGCTCGAGCTGTTGCAACGCCGCGACATCCGCAGCGTGCTGGCGTTCACCCGGACCAAGCATCGGGCCAACCGCCTCGCCGAGTTCCTGACGCGGCATGGCGTGCAGTCCGATCGGATCCACGGCAACCGCAGTCAGCCGCAGCGGACCCAGGCGCTGGCCCGGTTCAAGAGCGGCGCGGTGAAGGTGCTGGTCGCCACCGACATCGCGGCGCGCGGCATCGACATCAGCGAGCTCAGCCACGTCGTGAACTTCGACGTCCCGAAGGATCCGCACGACTACATCCACCGCATCGGACGGACTGCCCGGGCGGAGGCCGTCGGCGACGCACTCACGTTCGTCGCCCACGACGAGGAAGCCGAGCTGAAGACGATCGAGCAGCATCTCGATCGGCGGATCGAGCGCGTCACCGTCCCGGGCTTCGACTACCAGTCGAGGCCGGCGGAGCGGTTCGAGGTGCCGCTGGCCGAACGGCTCGCCAGACACCGCGCTCGGACCCGGGCGGCCCGCGCCCCGAGCCACGGACGATCCGGCTAGCCCGGACTATTCATGAACGGCACGAGGCCGCGAGGCGGCCGGGGCCTGTCGTCGGCCAGGCGTGCGCACGCCGAGCCACCCCCGCCCAGTGTGGGGTCCCCCGGCTCGGCGTGCGCACGCCTGGCCGACGCCACCCGGCCGGCTTCGCACAGCGCCGCTCATGAATACTCCGGGCTAGGGCCTCGGCGGCCCCCTCCGCGTCGGCCGGCGCCTACTTCCTCGCCTGGAGCTCGCGGATCTCCGCGGCGAAGAGATCCAGCGTGAGGGGGCAGGGTGGCTCGTTCAGGTCCACGTACTGGCAATCGCATTCACTGCACCGCACGAAGTGCTGTCCCGGCGCGCCGAGCGAGACGCGACGCTTCAACGAGATGGACACCGTCTCCGAGATGACGTTGCAGCGGAACGACTTCGACGCTGGACGGCTCACCAAGTACCTCCCGTGTAGTGGAGACCGAAGAAGCCAACGCGGCGGCCTACGCCCGCCAATCTCTTCCCTGGAGTAGACTTCCAGTATACGCTTCATCAGCACGGAGCCGGATGGACTTCGTCGGGCTCCGGCCGGCTCGAAAACCCGGCCGCCCGTGCTCCGGCCAGGCGGCGACACAGGAGATGAGCGTTGACACTGACAGCGACCGTCCATCACGTCGATCTCAGCCGTGGCACCATCCGGACCGAAACCCTGCCCGAGGAGGTCTATCGGAAATATCCCGGAGGCAGCGCGCTGGCCGCGTACCTCTTCCTGCAGCACGTGCCGCCCGGCGCCGACGCGCTCGGACCCGACAACGTCCTCGTGATGGCGGTCAGCCCGCTCACCGGGCTCGCCATCTCGGGGCAGAGCCGGATGACGGCGTGCGCGCGCTCCCCGCTGACCGGCGCGATCGGGGACAGCCAGAGCGGCGGCTTCTTCCCCGCCGAGATGCGCGCGGCGGGGGCCGACGCCATCGTCTTCACGGGCCAGTCGGCGGAGCCGGTATATCTGTGGCTGCACGACGGCCAGGTCGAGCTGCGCCCGGCCGGGCACCTCTGGGGCAAGGTCACCGCCGACGTGGACCGGCTTCTGAGGGAGGAAGTCGGCGACCTGAAGGCCGAGGTGGCCCAGATCGGACCGGCCGGCGAGAACCTCGTCCGCTTCGCCGCCATCATGAACATGGTCAACCGCGCCAATGGCCGCACCGGCATGGGCGCGGTGATGGGCTCGAAGCGGCTGAAGGCCGTGGTGGTGCGCGGCACCCAGTCGCCGAGGCCCGCCCGGCCCGAGGAGTTCCGCGGACTGGTCAAGCGGCTGAAGGAGCTGCAGGAGGCCAATCCCGGCATCAAGTGGTTCGGCGAGTTCGGGACGGCCGGCGTGCTCGCCATCCAGGACAAGATGGGCGGACAGCCCACGCGGAACTACAACGAGGGCACGTTCGAGCAGTGCAAGGACATCGACGGCGCCACGATGGCCAAGACCATCCTGAAGGAGCGCGACACGTGCTACGCCTGCGTGATCAAGTGCAAGCGCGTGGTCGAGGTCCACGATCCCGAGCTCGAGGTCGATCCCGTCTACGGCGGACCCGAGTACGAGACGCTCACGTTCTTCGGCTCGATGTGCGGGGTCGGCGACCTCAAGCTCCTGGCCAAGGCCTCCGCCGACGCCAACAAGTACGGGATGGACACGATCTCGGCGGGCGCCACGATCGCCTGGGCCATGGAGGCCAAGGCCAACGGGCTCCTCGATGACCAGGGGCTCGGGCTGGCGGTGGGCGACGGGCACTCGGTGCTCCGCGCGATCGAGGCCATCGCGCGGCGGCGCGGCGTGGGCGACCTGCTGGCCGAGGGCAGCTTGCGCGCGGCGACCACGCTCGGCCCGGCGGCGGTCGACCTCACCGTCACGGTCAAGGGGCAGGAGCTCCCGGCGCACATGCCGCAGCACAAGCGCTCGCTCGGGCTCATCTACGCCGTGAACCCGTTCGGCGCCGATCACCAGTCATCGGAGCACGACAGCATGCTCAAGACCAAGCCGGGCAGCCTGCATCGGCGGCGGTTGGGCGAGCTGGGCATCACCGACGAGCTCGCGCTCACCGATCTCTCGGACGCCAAGGTCCGCTTCGCGTACCACACCCAGTGCTTCTACTCGGCGCTCGACTCGCTCGGTCTCTGCCAGTTCGTGTGGGGTCCCTCGTGGCAGCTCTACGGGCCGGCGGACACGGTCGAGCTGGTGCGGTACGGCACGGGCTGGGATGCCACGCTCGAGGAGCTGATCGAGGTCGGCGAGCGGCGCATCCATCTGCTCCGCGGGTTCAATGCGCGGGAGGGAATCGGCAAGGCGGCCGACGTGCTGCCGAAGAAGCTGTTCCAGCCGCTCGGCGGCAAGGGGCCGACCGCGGGAGTCGCGCTCACGGGCGAGGAGTTCGAGCGCGCGCGCGAGAAGTACTACGAGCTTGCCGGCTGCGATCCGTCGACCGGCTATCCGACGCGCACCAAGCTCAGCCAGCTCGGTCTCGACTGGCTGGGCGAGAAGCTGTCGGCGGCGGGCTGAGGGAATCGATCCGGAATCACTTCAGGATCCAGTCGTTCGGCCGCCACAGATCATAGGTCAGGCCCGAGGCGCAGAAGTTCTTCACGTCGATCACGGGCCGGAACTCCGGGTCCGATGTGCGCCGGGACCGGACCCGCAGGTCGAAGTCGACCACGCGGGGGTCGTCCACCCGATCGCGGCATTGACTGTTGGCCAGCGCGAGGAAGACCACCGGATCGCATTTGATCCGCTGCACCAGGCCGAGCTCCGGAATCCGCACCTCTCTCACGCTTCCGTCCCTGAGATGGAACGTCGCCGTGGCCTCGCAGACGACCTTCGCGTCGAACATGTGCAGCGCGAACAGGCGGCCCTCGCCGGTGATGGCGGTGTCGCCCGGGAACGTGTAGGGCACGAGCTGACACAGCGCGAAGGTGCCGAGCAAGCCGGCGGCCGCGAGGCGGTGCCGTCGCGGAAACAGGCGGTCCGCCGCCGCGCGGGGACCGAGCGCTCGATCCAGGACGAAGATGCTCAACAGGCAGAACATGAGCAGCGGGTAGTAGAAGCCGACGATCGGCCAGGAGACGAGGTGGAACAGCGCGAACTGGCCCAGGGTCAGCCAGAAGAGCCAGGCGCGACGCGCATACAGGCCGAACACCAGGATGGTTTCGAGCACGACGACATAGACGCAGCTCGCGGGAATGAGCGGCGCCGGCACCCAGAGCTTGTGGCGGTTGTAGAGCGCCTCGCCCGTCAACCACTCCCGGTCGAGCTTGAGCACGCCGGCCCAGACATACAACGAGACGATCAGGTGCCGGATGAGCAGGCGTTTGGCCGGGAAGAACAGGAAGGCCAGCGTCACCCACGTCGCCATGTAGTGCTGGTTCGCCCGCAGCCGGAAATCCTGCGCGACGATCAGCAGCCGGATGACCGTGACCAGCAGCAGCCCCCAGTAACCCCAGCGCACCCGCTTCGCCGACACGAAGCAGGCGGCCACCGCCGTCGACAGCACCGCGTAGGCCCACAGGACGGCCTCGACCCCCGAGCTCGGCAGGAGCCGCGCGGCGTGGCAGGATTCCCACAACGGCCAGCAGATCGCGAGCGCCTCGTCGGAGATCACCGCGCCCAGATCGAGCTGGAAGCGCCAGTGAACGAACGTGAGGACGTTGACCGCGGCGAGCGCGATGCCGTAGTAGCGGAGCACGGGGTCCGCGGCGATCTCGGCGACCTGCCGCTCCACCCATCCGAGCGTGGGGCGCTCGAGGGATGCCGCTTGCGTGTCCGACTGCTCGATGACCCCCATGGGTTCCGAGGAGACGATGAACCACAAGACGCGCTCCGCGTCAACCCGCCGTTGATCGTGGCCCGAGACGCGGCCGGTGCGCCATCCTCTCAGGGGCGCCGGCGAGCGCGAGCGCCGGCCGCCCGTGAGGGCCGGCGGTTGACGGTCCTTCAGCGGCCATGTAGGGTGCCCCCGTGAGCTTCACACGTCGGAGTCTACCGATGCTCGCCGTCGCGCTGGCTCTGGTGCTGGCCGTCACCGTGGCCGCCCCCACACGTGCGGAGGCGCTGGAACCCTTGACCATCGTGGCGATCGCCTCGCTCGCGGCGGCGGGCGTGATCCTGATCGTGTACCTGGTCATCGCGAACATTCACGAGTCACGGCGCGAAGCCCGGGCCGAACTCCGATCCGTCGCCTGCATCCAGTCGGAGGGTCCCCGGACCTGCTGGGAGGTATCAGCGGGGCAGGGGCCCATAGCGGTCACCGCCTCCCCCGAAAGCGGCTAGGGCTGCGACCGCTCGGCGGCCCGGACCAGTCGGCCGCGGTGGATCTCGACTTCTTCAAGGAAGGCGCTGATCGCGGGGTCCGCGTACACGCCGAACGCGTCCACGAGCACGCCGCGCGTGCCGCTCCGGCTCTCCATCGCATAGACGATCGACATGTCGTCCGGATCCGAGATCCCTTCGAACCGGACGTAGTCGCGGATGATCACGTCCCGCGGAGCGAAGCGATGCCCGCTGCCGAGGGCGCGGAGGCAGTTGCCGTCCACCGCGAAGTGCTCGCTGTAGCCGCGTCGATCCAGATCGGCCACGACCGCGGCCAGCGTATCCATACCCGTCTCGGCCATCCGCGTCCGTGGCGAGGGTGATCAGCCGTCGGAACCGGAGACGCCGGCGGCCAGTGGCGTGAGCGCCTGGTGCAGCACCTCCTCGACGTGATCCACGAGCATGAACTGGACGTCGCGCCGCACCTCCTGCGGCACGTCCTCGAGGTCACGCTCGTTCCGACGCGGCAGGATCACCGAGCGGAGGCCCGTGCGGTGCGCCGCCAGCACCTTCTCCTTGATCCCGCCGACAGGCAGCACCTTGCCGCGCAGGGTGACCTCGCCGGTCATGGCCAGGTCGCTGCGAACCGGTCGACGCGTGACGAACGAGGCGATCGCCGTGGTCATGGTGACGCCCGCGGACGGACCGTCCTTGGGCACCGCGCCCGCCGGCACGTGGATGTGGATCGTCTTCCGCTCGAAGATCCGCGGGTCGATCTCGAGCTGCTCGGTGTGCGAGCGCACGTACGAGACGGCGGCCAGCGCGCTCTCCCGCATGACCTCCCCGAGCATGCCGGTCAGCACCAGCCGCTCCTCGTCGCTCGGCATCATCGTGGCCTCGACGAAGAGCACGTCGCCGCCGCTCGGCGTCCAGGCCAGCCCGGTGGCGACACCCGGCACCGACGTGCGCTCCGCCACCTCGTCGAAGAAGCGGGGCCGCCCGAGAAACTCGCCGACGCGGTCGGCGGTGACCTGCACCGGCTCGCGCTGTCCTTCCGCGATGCGGCGCGCCACCTTCCGAACGATCGTGGCGATCTCACGCTCCAGGTTGCGCACGCCCGCCTCGCGCGTGTACCCGCGGATGATCTGGCGGATGCCATCCAGCTCGAACGAGAGCTCCTGGGGCGCCAGTCCATGCGCGGCGAGCTGCTTCGGCACGAGGTAGTCGCGGGCGATACCGACCTTCTCCTCGTCCGTGTAGCCCGAGAGCGTGAGCACCTCCATGCGGTCACGCAGCGGCCCCGGAATGGTGTCGAGCGTGTTGGCGGTGGCGATGAACAGCACCTGGGAGAGGTCGAAGGGCACGCCGAGATAGTTATCGACGAAGGCGTGATTCTGCGCCGGGTCGAGCACCTCCAGCAGCGCCGAAGACGGGTCGCCTCGCCAGTCCGCGCCGACCTTGTCGATCTCGTCGAGCATGAAGACGGGATCGCGCGTGTCGGCCCGCCGCAGCCCCTGGATGATGCGGCCGGGCATCGCGCCGATATAGGTACGCCGATGACCGCGGATCTCGGCTTCGTCACGGATGCCGCCCAGCGACATCCGGACGAACTTCCGCCCGAGCGCGCGCGCGATGCTCTGGCCGAGGCTGGTCTTGCCCACTCCCGGCGGTCCGACGAAGCACAGGATCGGCTCGCGGGCGGGCGTGTCGCCGGTCACGGGCGGCGGCGATGCCGGCGCCGGCGTCGCGCCGTCGGCGGCTTCCGGCCTGGCCCGCGGGATGCGTTCCTCGCGCAGCTTCTTGACCGCCAGGTACTCGAGGATCCGCTCCTTCACCTTGTCCAGGTCGAAATGATCCTCGTCCAGAACCCCGCGGGCGCGCGGGATGTCGATCACGCCGCCGTCGAGCTTCCGCCAGGGCAGACTGGCGATCCACTCGAGGTACGTGTGAATGAGCCCGTGTTCCGGCGAGGCCGCGGGGATGCTGGCCAGCCGCTGGAGCTCGCGATCGGCTTCGCGGCGCGCTTCCTCCGGGAGCTGCGCTTCCTCCAGGCGGCGGCGCAGCTCGGCGATCTCACCGCTGCCGCCTTCCTCGTCCTCGCCCAGCTCGCGCTGGATCGATCGGAGCTGCTCGCGAAGGTAGTACTCGCGCTGCTTCTTCGTGAGACGCTCCTCCGTTTCGGTGGTGATCTTGCGGCCGAGCTCCCGCACCGCCAGCTCGCGCTGGAGCACGTCGATGAGGCGGCGGAACTTCGCGATGAGCGGATCGAGTTCCAGGATCTCCTGACGGCCGGCGGCGTCGATCGGCGCCATCGAGGCGATCAGATAGACGACCTGCCGCACGTCCGGGACGCTCTCGGCCACCGCGGCGAGCTCGTCCGGCAGATCGCCGACCAGCGTGACCAGACGACGGAACAGATCCACGGCCGCGCGGCGCAGGCCCTCGAGCTCCGTTCCCTCGTCCATCGGATCCGGGGCCGCCGCCACGCGGCTGACGAGATAGGGCTCGGTGCCGACCCAGTCCACGATCCGAATGCGCTCGATCCCCTGCACCAGCAGGCGCAGGGTGCCGTCGGGCGTGCGCGCGAGCTGGTGGATCATCGCCATCGTTCCGATCCGATGAAGGTCCTGGGGACCGGCGGACTCGACGGCGGCGTGGCGCTGGAGCACCAGCGCCAGCAGCCGATTGCCGCGCATCACGTCGTCGACCAGGCGCACCGACCGCGGCTGCCCGACCACCAGCGGGGCCGCGGCGAACGGCAACACCACGACATCACGCAGCGGCAGCACGGGCAGCGCGTCGGGAACCTCGGGCACGCTCGCGACATTCGGTGCGGGCGGCACGGCAGGCATCAGCCGGCGGCCTCCCGCTTGGGCACCGTGATCCGGAGCAGCCCACGCTCGTAGCGCGCGTCGACGGCCGACGTGTCCACCGCGTCCGGCAAGGGCAGCTCGAGCCGGAAGGGACCCTGCCGCACCCCGGCGGCGTGATACACGGCGCCTTCCCGGCAGCCCGGCAGATGACGATGGCCCTCGATGACCAGCGCGTCGTCGAAGAACTGGATCTCGACGTCGTCCTCCCGGACGCCGGCGAGGTCCACCACGACATCGATGCCATCGCGCGTCTCGCACATGTCCGCGTCGGGCCGCCAGTACGGACGCCCGAACGTGAGGCTCAGGAGCCCCATCCGCCAGGGCGACACGAGCGACCAGCCGGCCGCCTGCTGCGCGACCATCGTGTAGCGGTACGTCATCCGGCGATAGCGCATGGCTGGCCTCCTCTCGTTGCCTTGTTTTCACCCGTCCGTCCAGTCGTGGCGGGCACCTGCTTGCGCGACTCCGCGCGATCCCCCATGCCCGGGGTGTTCAGTGGTGTCGCCGACGATCTACCACATGGTCATCAAGGATCTCCCCGCTTGTTCCGGTCGGCTCGGCCCTACTAGCGTGAAGAGTAACATCACGGCGGGCGCTTGATCGCTTCGCGAGCGGCTGGCCGACACGGAGGAGCTCGGCTGATCGCATGGCAGGAGAGACGCCTACCGGTATGCGCAGGGCGGTACCGGTGTCCTCCACATCACCGACGGAAGATGCGCGCCGTGCGGGAAGAGCCGGAGCTGCTGGGCTGGAGGACGCGAGGCGAGTCGCCGTCCGCCGAGCTCGACGTAGTGCCCCGCGCGGGTCACCTCGACGCCGAGTCGTCGCAGGTCCTCAGCGCCGCGGAACGCCGTGTGTCGCCGCGCGGCGATGAGCCGTTCCGCCGCGCGCGGGCCGATGCCGGGCACCCGCAGCAGCATCTCGCGTGAGGCGCGCAGGACCTCCACGGGGAACTCGGCCGGATGACTCAGGGCCCAGGCAGTCTTCGGGTCATGATCGAGCCCGAGGTTGCCATCGGATCCGAACACGAGCTCGTCGAATTCGAATGCGTACTGCCGGAGCAAGTGCTCGGCCTGGTACAGCCGGAACTCACGCGCAGCGGCGACCGGGGGCAGCCCCTCCATCGGAGTTCCCGCCACGGGTTGAAACGCGCTGAAGCGTGCGTGGTGGAGCACTCCGCGGCGCTCGAGTCGACTCACCAGACCCAGCGTTTCACGATCGGTCTCTCCCTGAGCGCCCACCACGAACTGGGTCGTCGTGCCCGACGGCGCCGCGTGCTGCGGGCGTCCCTCCAGCCGTGCCTCGCGCGATAGCCGACCGGCGAGCTCGAGCTTGGGCAGGAGGTCGCCCGAGAGGTCCTTCTCCTTCGCGAGGCGCCGGACCACGGCGTCGCTCGGTCCCTCGAGGTTGATCGACACCCGGCTGGCGAGGGCGGCCGCTTCGCGCACCTGATCCTCCTCCGCCCCGGGCAGCATCTTCAGGTGCACGTAGCCGGCGAACCCTTCCCGGCGCCGCAGGATGCTCACCGCCTCGAGCATCCGGTCCATCGCGCGTCGGGCTCGGCCCGGAACTCCGGAGGTCAGGAACAACCCGTCCGCGGCCCCCGCGCGGTGCGCTTCCATGAACGTGCGCGCGGTCTCTTCCGGTGAGAGCGACACGCGGCGCACGTTGCCGCCGCAAAAGGTCGGGCAGTACCCGCAGGACAGCGAACACGCGTTGCTCTGCATGACGCGCATGAGCCTGGTGACGCGCCCCCCCCGACGTCCGGAGCGTCCGGATCCCGACAGCGCCGCCCTGCCCCCGCGACCGACCCGGTAAGCCTTTCTCGCGATCCCAGTTCGCCTCGTCCGCCAGCACCGCGAACCGCTCGTGTCTGTCCATGGCGATCCTCCTCCCGATCGGGGGTTTCGGACTCGTAATACTATACATGAGACGAGTGGTCGAGCCAAGCCTTTGCCCCGGGGCACGGAGTCTGCTTTCATCGGGTGGGTGCTTCCGCCCATGCGATACCTCGTCCTCGCGTGCGACTACGACTCGACGCTCGCCACGAACGGTCGTGTCAGCCAGGCGACGATCGCGGCGCTCCAGCGTGTGAAGGACTCCGGCCGTCGCCTCCTGCTGCTGACCGGCCGCGCGCTCTCCGACCTGCTCGACCTGTGCCCGGCGCCTGAGATCTTCGATCGGATCGTCGCGGAGAACGGCGCCGTCATCTACGATCCCCTCACGAGGCAGGACAAAGTGCTGGCGGACCCGCCGCCCGAGTCGCTCATCGCCGCGCTGCGGGCGCGGCGCATTCCCATCGAGATCGGGCGATCGCTCATCGCGACCAGTGAGCCGCACGAGACGGCCGTTCTGGCCGCCATCCGGGATCTCGGCCTGGAGTGGCACGTCATCTTCAACAAGGGCGCGGTGATGGTGCTGCCGTCGGGAGTGAACAAGGCGTCCGGACTTCGCTGGGCGCTCGCCGAGCTCGCGCTGTCGCCTCACAACTGCGTCGGCGTCGGTGACGCGGAGAACGATCACGCCTTCCTGCGCCTGTGCGAGTGCGCGGTGGCGGTGCAGAACGCCGTCCCGGCGGTGAAGCAGGCCGCCGACTTCGTCACGACCGCTGAGAACGGGGCGGGTGTCCGCGAGCTCGTCGAGGCGCTCGTCAGCAACGACCTGGAGGAGCTGGCGCCGCGTTTGACCCGCCACGGCATCGTCGTCGGCGCCGCCGACGGCAGCGAGGCGCGGATCGACGCCTACGGCGAGAACATCCTCGTGGCCGGCGCTTCCGGCAGCGGCAAGTCCACCTTCGCCCAGGGCGTGCTCGAACGCCTGTCAGCCCAGGCCTACCAGTACTGCATCGTCGACCCCGAGGGTGACTACTCGAGCGAGGAGGGGGCGGTGGTGCTGGGCGACAGCCGGCATCCGCCGGCGGTGACGGAGGTCCTCGACGTGCTGCGCACACCGGAGCGCCACGTCGTCGTGAACCTCCTCGGCATGTCGCTGGCCGAGCGGCCGCCGTTCTTCGCGGCCCTCCTGCCGCGCTTGCAAGAGCTCCGGACGCGCGTCGGCCGGCCGCACTGGCTCGTGATCGACGAGGCGCATCACCTGCTGCCCGTGACGTGGACTCCCGGCATCTTGACGCTGCCGCGGGAGCTCAGGGGCACGATGATGATCACAGTTCATGTCGATCACGTGTCACCCGTCGTCCTGTCGGCGGTGGACGTGCTGGTGGCGGTCGGGCCGAATCCGGGCGCGGTCATCAAGGCGTTCTGCGACGTGACGGGCCGGCCGGTGCCGACGCCGGCGGCCGTGCCGCAGCCAGGCGAGATCCTCCTGTGGCGGCAGCGGGAAGGCGCACCACCGCTCGTCCTGCACGCCGTCCCGCCGCGAGGCGAGCATCGCCGCCACATCCGCAAGTATGCCCAGGGCGAGCTCGGAGAGGACAAGAGCTTCTATTTCCGCGGACCGGGCGGCCGGCTGAATCTCCGCGCCCAGAACCTGATGCTGTTCATGCAGCTCGCTGAAGGCGTGGACGACGACACCTGGACCCACCACCTCCACCGCGGCGACTACTCCCAGTGGGTGCGCGAGGCGATCAAGGACGACGAGCTCGCCTCCGAGGTCGCCCGGGTGGAGGGACAGCAAGGTCTGTCGCCGGCCGAGAGCCGCGCGCAGGTGCGGGCCGCCATCGAGCGTCGCTACACGTCGCCGGCCTGAGGGTGCCGGCGCTTGGCCAGATTCGATAGCGCGGCGAGGACAGGACCCGTCCGCCCTCCCGCGTCCTCGCGCCGTGACCGGTGCTCCGCGAGCCTAGTGGCCGAGGAGCTTGCGCACGAGGTCGGGGCCGTTTTCCCAGACGATCAGCAGCACGCCCATGAGGCTTTCGCCCGCGATCCAGCCGGAGGCCACCGGAAAGGTGAACTCCCGGGCCCAGCGCGGGTGCTTGTTCTCCAGCCACCAGCCGAGCGCGCCGCCGAGGAAGAACAGCAGGCCGTAGTACCAGTGGAACGTCCACGCGAGCCCCACGCCGGCCGCCGACGGGATCAGGTGCTCGCGCTCCGGGAACACCCGCGGCAGCAGCGTGAGGACCACGCCGACCACGCCGCCGATGACGATCGACCATGTCTTCACCGGCCCGAGCGAGCGCACACCCTCGGACAGCGCGACCGCCACCGCGCGCCAGGCCTGCGCGGAAGGCGCCGGGAACTGGTCCGAGCCGAGCACGCTCGCATCGGGCACCAACAGGCGGAACGACAGCACGGTCACGAGCGTGCCGACGAAGATGCCGGCCAGCTGCGCCAGGAACTGCTTGCGGGGGTGCGCGCCGAGCAGGTAGCCGCTCTTCAGATCCGTGAGCAGGTCGGCGCTGCTCCCGGCCGCGGCCGCGGTGACGTTGGCGCTCATCAGGTTCACGTTCGTGTTCCCCGGGCTGACGACGCCGAAGACGAGCTGCGTGATCTTCCCCATCGCGCCGACCGGCGTGGTGTCCGTCTCACCCGTGACGCGGCAGGCGACGAGGGCCAGCGCGAAGGAGAGCAGCACGGCCACCGCGGTCTGCCAGTACGGCATGCCGAACGTGCGGTGACCGAGCCAGGCGAGCCCGAGGAACCCGACGAGCTGGCCGGCCAGGAACCAGGACGACGGCGTCTCGATGGCGGCGATGGGATCCGTCGCGTCGCGACGACCGCCGCCCAGCATGGCGCGCAGATCCGTGAAGGCGCGGAGCGCGGTCCGCCACTGCAACGCGAACGAGAGCAGGCTCGAGGTCACCATGCAGGCCACGCCGCCCCAGAGCGTCCACTGCACGAGGGTGCCGTATCCCGAGCCCTCGATGACAGCGCGATGCTGGAGGAGCGGCACGAAGATCATCCAGGCCGTGATGCTCCCCAGCAGCATGCTCCAGCCTACGCGCAGGCCGGTGATGGCGCCGGCCGCGATGAACATCGGCTCCCAGGAGAGCATCACGGTGCGGCCCATCCAGACCGCCCCGAACACGCGCTCGTTGAGCGCCCCGATCCAGCTGTTGATCATGAGCGGCGCGAGCTTGACGTTGACGAGCACGAGCCCCTCGGCCCAGAACTTGCCGATCACCGCCAGCGCCCCCGCCCAGCCGAGGGCGCGCGCCGAGCGCATGCCGGCATCACCGACCGTGTGCAGCGCGCGCAGCGTTTCGGCGGCCGCGATACCGCTCGGAAAGCGCAGCTGCTCGATGTTGATCATCTGGCGCTTCATCGGGATCGCCATCGTGACACCGAGCACGGCCAGGAAGAAGACCCAGGCGAGCATGTCGGCGAGCGGCATGGTGGTGTTGTTGATCAGCATGAACGCCGCGAACGCGGAGATCAGGGTCCCGCCCGTGGAGTAGCCCGCCGAGCTGGCGGTCGACTGCATGCAGTTGTTCTCCAGGATCGTCATCGGCGTGCGCGCCAGCCTGGCCCGGTAGAGCGCGGTCCAGATCGCGTACGACAGGATGCACGCGGTGATCGCCACGCCGAAGCCCCAGCCCGCCTTGAGCCCGATGTAGAGATTGGTGAGCGAGAGCACCCCGCCGAGCAGCGAGCCCATCAGCACCGCGCGCCACGTGAGCTGCGGCATCGTATCGCCGCGGCCGCGAAAGACCTCCTCGTACCACTGGCGCTCGATCTCCTCCGGCGTGCCACGGAAGCCCTCGATCGGCAGCGTCCGTGGAGAGCCAGAGCGAGGAGGCGTCGCGACCGGACCGGAGGGGCTCTGGATGGTCGTGCTCATGCGCGACTGTCCAACACTACACGAACTCCCCGCCACCGGCGCCCCGCGGGGTCAGACCCCTACAGTCCCTCCTCCCGGCACGCCTGGGCGAGCGGCTCGAGTCGCGCGTTGTCGAGCACCAGAACGCCGCGGGGCGTCTGCTATACTTCGCGGGTGCGCCACGACCTGCGGCCGCTCGACGGGCTGGTCGTCCTCGACCTCACGCGCGTGCTGGCCGGCCCGTACTGCACGCGGCTCCTGGCCGATCTGGGCGCCCGCATCCTGAAGGTCGAGCGGCCGGGCGAGGGCGACGAGATGCGCCGCAGCCCGCATCAGCTCGACCCCAGGCGCGGTGACCAGAGTACGTACTTCACGCGGGTGAATGCCGGCAAGGAGAGCGTCGCCGTCGACCTCTCGGATCCGCGCGGCCGGGATGTGCTGCTGGATCTCGCCCGCCACGCTGACGTGTTCGTCGAGAATTTCACGCCCGGCGTCGCCGCCAAGCTCGGATGCGACTACGAAGCCGTGCGCGCGGTGAAACCGGACATCGTCTACTGCTCGATCTCGGGATTCGGGCAGACGGGCCCGTGGCGGCTCCGCCCCGCGTTCGCGCACGTGGTCAACGCGATCTCGGGCCTGATGTACCTCGAGCAGGGCGACGAAGCGGAGCCGCGGGCCTCGAACCTCCAGGCGGCCGACGTGCTGGCCGCGGTCCACGCGTCGAGCGTGATCCTGGCCGCGCTGTGGCGGCGGGCGCGGACCGGCCAGGGCGCCCAGCTCGACGTCTCGATGCTCGAGGCGCTGGCGGCCGCCGACAGCATCACGTTCGCCTCGGTCCTGAACGGCGGCCACGAGCACGGCAATCCGCGCCCCGGCCTCCTCGTCTATGCCATCGCCGGCCGGTACGTCGCGTTGCAGATCACGGGCGCGCCCCAGATCTGGCAGCGGCTTGTCCGCTTGATGGAACGGCCCGACCTGGGGGAGGATCCGCGGTTCGCCACGGGCGATGCCCGCCGCAAGAACTCACGCGAGCTCCGCGAGGTGATCGGCGAGTGGGTCGCGCGCTTCGAGAGCGTGGAGGAGGCGCTGGAGGCGCTGAGCGCGGCCCGCATTCCCTGCGCACCGGTGCTCCGTCCGGCCGATCTGATCGCCGCCCGCACATGGCCGCGCGCGCGTTCTTTCCGTCGGTGCCCCACCCCACGCGCGGCGCCGTGCGCGTCACCGCGAGCCCGTACCACCTGGACGGCGAGCCCGTGCATCCGCGCGGCCCGGCGGCGTACCGCGTGGGGGAGCACACCCGCGATGTGCTCGGCGGGCTGCTCGGCTACGAGGCCGGCCGGATCGCGGAGCTGCTCTCCGCGGGCGTTATCGAAGCGCCGGCTCAGCCGCCGTAGGCGGCGGCGCCAGCGGCTGTCTGGACACCGCGAGTCCAGCTCAGAAGCGAACGTTCAGGCGGGCATTCAGGAACGGTCCCGACTCGATGTCGACCCGGTTGAAGTCCCGGTCCGAGTAGCTGTTGCCCTCGAAGTAGAACCGGTCGAAGGCGTAGCCGCCCGAGAGCACGACGCCGACGTGCCGGAGGTCGAAGCGGACCCCGCCGGTGAAGCGCTTCTCGTAGTAGACGAACTGGTCGCCGTTGTGCCGGCGGTCGGCGCGCAGCCAGTGGTCGCTGTCCCAGTCGAACCCGACGTACACCCGCAGCGGGCGGAAGACCTCGTAGGTCGCGCGGGCCCGGACCCGCCGGACCGGAAAGTACTGCGCCTCCAGCGTGAGCTTGTCGATCGGCTTGAACTCGATCGACGAGAACGGGACCCCGATGACGAGCGACAGCCGGTCCGAGGGCACCCACTGATACGCGATGCCCGGCACCGGGATGTTGGGGATGTCGCTGAAGATCTCCTCGTCGCTCTGATAGATCAGGCTGAAGAGCCATGCGTTGCGCGCCCCGTGCGGCACGCGCAGGAGTGCCAGGGCCTTGACGATGACCTCGTCGATGCTGTTGAACGGCTTGTCGCTGGCGGAGCCGACCGCGAGACTGACCCCGCCGATCCACCATTGTCGAACTTGTGCCGGTACGCAGCCCCGACCTGGATGTCCCAGAGCTCGTCGGGGAAGCGCTCGCCCGTGCTGGGCAGGATCGCCTGGGTGTGGATCTCCTGGACGCCCACCCCCGCCGACAGGGTCCATTCGTTGCGCGAGTCCTGGTAGATCGGCACGAGAATCGAGCCGTCGTGCTCGAGCAGCCGGAAGCCGGTCGACTGACGCTCGACCGGCTGATTCGGGTAGTAGGTGAAAGCGTACTGCCCGCGCAGCATCAACTTGCCGAGCTCGGGGTTCAGCCAGGTTTGCAACTCGCTTTGCGCACACGCCGCGGGCGGCGCGGCGAGCAGCAACGCCAGCACGAGCACGACCCTCGGTAACGATCGGTCGGGAGACATCCGGCTCTCCATTTGCCCCCAAATACTGATGACTGCACAATAGCCCACAATCGAGTCGATCCGGTAGGCCACGGCAGAGACCCGGGGGCTGTTGAAGGACATGATCTACGCGGCGCTGGTGAAGCCGGCGGCGCGATAGGGCCGCCGGCGCTCAGACCCCGCGCTCGAATCGGTACTCGCGCGTCTGGTTGACGTCGCCGACGAGCGTTCGCTCCCCGACCTGCCGAAAGCCGAGCCGCGTGTAGAGGCGATGCGCGCGGTCGAAGCGGGTGTCGGACCACAGCGTGAGACGCGCGAGACCCTGCGCCCGGCACCAGCCGAGCACGACGTCGACCAGCTGCTGCCCCAGGCCCCGCCCGCGCCAGCCGGCGTCGAGATACAGCCGGTGAAGCTCGGCGCCCTCGCGCCCGAGCTTCTCCACGCCGACCGAGCCGATGATGCCGCCGTCATGGCGCACGACGAAAAACGCGCCGTCGGGCGGGGCGTAGTGCGCGTCGAACGCGAGCAGGTCCGGCACCTCGGTCGCGGGGTCGTAGACGAAGCCGTACTCGGCGAAGACGCGGCCGATCAGCGCGATCACCGCCGGCACGTCGGCCTGGGTGGCGGGTGCGAGCCCAGGCTGCTCCCACGCGGCCGACTCCGGCCGGGTGCGCAGCGGCACGTCAGGACACGCGATAGCGGCGCACCGCGGCCTCGTCCCAGGTGAGCCCCGTTCCGGGCCGGCTCGGCGCGGTGATCATTCCGTCGACGAGCGTCAACGGCTCGGCGAGCACGGGGTCGGCCACGTTCATGTACTCGAGCCACTCGCCTGTCGGCGTCACCGCCAGCAGATGCGCGCTGACCTCCTGGAAGAGATGGCTCGACAGCGCCTTGCCGAACGTGTGCGCGAGCGCGGCGGCACGCAGCCATCCGGTCACGCCCCCGATCTGCTGCGCGTCCACCATCACGAAATCCGAGGCGCCCTGCCGGAGCGCCTCGTGCATCTCGAACGGGCTCGTGAAGTTCTCGCCGATCTGCACCGGCGTATCCAGCGCGGCGGCCACGCTGGCACAGCCGCGGAAATCGTCCGCGCGCACCGGCTCCTCGATCCAGAAGAGCCCGCGATCGTCGAGCGCCTCGCCCCGCCGGATCGCCTCGGCCACGCTCTGGCTCTGGTTGAAATCGGCCATCAGGAGCACCGCGTCCGGCATCCTGCGCCGCGCGGCGTCTACGGCGGCGACGTCCTCGCCCAGCGCCGGACGGCCGAGCCGGATCTTGATCGCCCCCAGCCCTTCCCCGGCCAGCTTCGCCGTCTCGTCGCCGATCTCCGCCAGCGGGATCACGCCGATGCCGTTACCGAGGTACGCGCGGACAGGCCGCGGCGCGCCGCCGAGCGCCCGGGCCAGCGGCACGCCCAGCGCGCTGGCCAGCGCATCCCAGCACGCCATGTCGAGCCCGGACAGCGCCATGCCGGTGAGGCCGCTGGTGCCCAGGAGGGCGAAGCGCGCACGCAGCGCGCGGTCGAGCTCGAGCGGCACCAGCACCTGGCCCTTCACCATCGCGGCCATGGACCGGACGAGCTCGGCGAGCGGCGCGAGCGTCAGCGATTGATAGCCGAACAGATACGAGCGCCCGGTGACCCCTTCGTCGGTGCGCAGATCGATCAGGAGCAGCGGGGCCTCGCTGATCGTCCCGGACGCGGTCCGGATCGGGCGGCTCATGGGCACGATCACCGCGCGCGTCTCCACGTCCCGCACGTGTAGTGTCATCGCGCCGGTATTGTAGTCCCGAACATCGATCGCGTGAAGGTCGCCGGTGAGGAGAGTACGATGGGTTCACTGTGACCAGGTCGATGCCATGGCGGCTCCTCGCCGCCACGCTCGCGACCCTCGCCCTCGGGGCCGCGCACTCGTCGGCGGACGAGGTCCGCTCTCCCCTGTCGGTGGACTACGAGGTGCTCCGCGTGGCGCTCGCCCGGCACCTGAGCCAGCACGGCAGGGGCGGGCTCGCGCTCTGGCGGAGCGCCGGCGGCTGCGGCTCGTTCGTGCTCCGCGAGGCGACGATCGGCCCCGCCGACGGCCGCGTGCGGATCACCGGCCCGGCCTCGGCCAGCGCCGGGGTGTCGATGTTCGGCCTCTGCTGGGCCAACGTGTCGTGGACCGGCTACGCGGAGATCGTGGCCCGGCCGGAGCTCGGCCCCGACTGGCAGCTCCGCTTCCGCGATCCGGACGTCCAGCTCTACGACTCCACGCGGCAGCGGCGCGGCATCGCCCCGCGCCTGTTCACGGTCGTCCGTGCTCGAAGCACGCTTCCACCGCGGCCGCCCAGTCGGGGCTCTCGTGTCTGACGGAGGCGAGCAGCGCGCGCTCGGCCCGTGTCATCGGCGCCGGGCCCCGGTGACGGCTCCGAGCGTGAGGCCGCGGACGATCTGCCGCTGCGCCAGCAGCGCGATCACCACCACCGGCACCATGATCATGACGCCGCTCGCGGTGAACGGCCCCCAGAGGTGCTCCTCGGTCGAGATGTAGCCGAACAGCGCGACGGGGGCGGTGCGGCTCTCGGTGCCCGTCAGCACCGCGGCGTAGAGGAACTCGTTCCACGCGTTGATGAACGAGAAGATCGCGGTCACCGCGACGCCGCCGCGCGCCTGCGGCAGCACGATGCGCCACAGGGTGGCGAGCCGGCCGGCGCCATCCACCGCCGCCGCTTCCTCGAGCTCGCGCGGCAGCTCCTCGAAGTAGGTGATCATGAGCCAGATGCCGAACGGCACCGAGAAGGTCAGGTAGACGGCCGTCAGCCCGGTGTACGTGTCCATGAGCCCGGCGCGATTCAGGAAGTAGAAGTACGGGATCAGCAGTCCGATCGGCGGCGCCATCTGGGTGAAGAGCGCATAGAAGGCGAGCGGCCGGCGCCCCCGGAAGCGCAGCCGCGCGTACGCGTATCCAGCGGGCACGGCGATCAGCAGGCTCAGCCCGGCGGTGGCGGTCGCGACCAGCACGCTGTTCCAGATGCTCGGCACGATACCGCCCTGGGAGGACTCGATGAATCGGCCGCCCGCGAGCCCGAGCGCCCGCCGATAGTGCTCGAGCGTCGGCTGGAACACGAAGGTGGGCGGGACCGTGAAGATGTCCCGGTGCGGCTTGAACGAGGTCACCATCGTCCAGAGCACCGGAGCCGCCCACAGCACGAGCACCGTCGCCAGCGCCAGGTAGGTGGCGGCCCGCGCCCAGCGGGATTCGCGGCGCCGGCGCCAGCTCACGCCGGCACCGCCTCGCGCTCGCGACGGAGCCGGAAGAACACCGCGCTCGTGAGCGTGGTGAGCACCAGCAGCACCGTGCCGAGCGCGGCTCCGTAGCCCAGCGTCAGGGAGTTGAACGACACGCGATACGCGTACAGGTTCAGGATCTCGGTGGCCGTGCCCGGTCCCCCGCCCGTCGTCGCGAAGATGCCCTCGAACGCGCGCAGCGCGATCATCGTCCGGAAGATCACCACGATGAAGATGGCGGGCCGGAGCATCGGCAGCGTCAGGTACCGGAAGACCTGCCAGGCATTCGCCCGGTCGATCATGGCCGCCTCGAACGGCTCCGGCGGCAGCGCGTACAGGCTCGCCAGGAACACGAGAAACGCGAACGGCGTCCACTGCCAGGTGTGGATGACGATGACGGAGACGAGCGCCAGGGTGGGATCGGTGAGCCACGGTCGCGAGCCCACGCCCAGCAGGATCGCGGCGTAGTCGACGAGGCCGTACAGCTGGGTCAGCATGAGCGTCTTCCACGCGAGGCCGACCACGATCGGGGCCAGGATCATCGGCAGCAGCACGACCACCTGGAGCGCGCCCATTCCGCGCCGGAGCCGGAAGAACGCGAGGGCCAGGGCCAGGCCGAGTACGACCTGCAGGACCACCGTGACCACCGTGTACACCGCGGTGATCCACAGGCCCTCCAGGAAGCGCGCGTCGCCGAGCATGCGCGCGTAGTTGTCGAGACCGATCCAGCGGTTGCGGAACGGGGCGGCCAGGTCGAGCCGGAAGGTGCTCATGCCGACCAGCACCAGGAGCGGCAGCGTGGTCATCAGCCCGAGCACGACCAGGCTCGGGCTGGCCAGTAGCCAGGCGAAGCGTTCCTCCTGAGCGAGCTGGCCGGAGCGACGGCGGCGCCCGGCGGCGCCGGCCGGACGCGCGCCCGCCTCGGCGGCGCTGGCCCCGGGCCGCGCGCGCGTCGCCACCGGGCGGACTACCCCTTCATGATCTTCGCGATCTCGCGATTGGCCTCGTCGAGGGCGTCCTTCGGGCTCTTCTGTCTGACGAGCGCGGCCTGGATGGCGACCGAGATCACCTCGCCGATCTCGGGCCACTGCGGCACGCGCGGGCGCCAGTCGGCGTCGGTGTCCTCCCGGAGCGACTGGAGCACCACGTCCGGGTAGCTCGGGGTGAAGCTGATGAGCTTGCGGTAGGCCGGATCGTTCCAGATCGAGAGGCGGTTCACGCCGGTGCGGATCACCGACTGGGGGTTCTCGCGGAAGGTGGCCGTGCGAAGCTGCGTCGGCTTGGAGGCGAGCCACTGGAAGTAGAGCCACGTCGCCTTCTTCTTCCGCTCCGACAGCGAGGCGTTGATCGGGTAGGCCCAGTTCCAGATGCTGCTCACGCGGCGGCCGCTCGGGCCCTTCGGCCAGCGCCCGAAGCCCACCTTGTCCACCACCTTCGAGCGCGCGGGATTCTCGATGATCGAGGCGGCTCCGTTGCCGTCGATGTACTGCACGAGCGTCCCGGCCGCCATCGCTTCCATCAGCTCGGGCCAGTTCCAGTTCTCGACGCCGGGCGGCGCGTAGGTGCGATTCATGTCCACGTACCACTCCAGCGACTTGATGCCGGCCTCGCTGTTCACCGCGGGCTCGCCCGAGGCCGTGAACCACTGGCCGCCCCACGACCGGAACAGCGAGGGCCAGATGTAGGCGTTCTGACCCGGGCCGCGGAAGCCGCGGAGCGCGAAGCCCCAGAGCTTCTTGGCGGGGTCGTGCGTCTTGCGCGCGGTCTCGCGGAGCTCGTCGAACGTCTGGGGCGGCTTGAGCCCCTGCTCGCTGTAGACGTCGCTCCGGTAGTAGTGGATCGTGACCTCGCCCTCCATCGGCATCCCGTAGAGCTTGCCGCCGACGGTGTCCGCCTGGCGCCAGAGCGGGACGATGTCCTCGAGGGCGAACCAGGCCTTGTCGGTCAGCGTCGGATCGTCGAGGAACCGGTCCAGCGGCTCCACCCACCTGTTGGCGGCGTAGAGCGGCAGGTACATGGGATCGGCCGTATGGGTCGCGTAGTTCGCGGTCTTGGCGCCCAGGTCGAGCACCGCCTTCTCGCGATTCTCCCGGGGCGGGATGGTCTCGTACTTCACGTTGATGCCGGTGAGCGTCGTGAACTCCGGCGTGAAGCGGCTGAAGATGCCGAAGTAGTAGGCCGGCGTGATCAGGGCCGTGATGGTCTCGCCCGCGACCTGCTTCCAGTTGATCTTCGCCTGGAGGTAGGGGGCGAGGTCGGCCTCGGCCGCCCGGGCCCCGGGGCCCGATGGGCGTAGCGCGTACCCGCCCGCCGCCGCCGCGCTCCCCTGCAGGAACCTGCGTCGTGTGATCGTCATTGATCGTCCTCCTGGGGCTCCGATTCGCTCAGCGGCGGCGCACCTCGACGCCCGCCATCTCCTCCAGCAGCGTCACGATCCCCGTGTAGTCGAGACGGCCCTTGCCCCGGGCTCGCGCGGCCGAGTAGAGCTCACGCGCCGCCGCGCCCATCGCGAGCGGCACGCGCTGCTCGGCGCCCAGGCGGAGCCCGATGCCGAGATCCTTGTGGGCGAGATCGACGGCGAAGCCCGGGGTGAAGTCTCCCTTGAAGGCCTTGGCCGGATACGTCATCTCCAGATGGGCGGTCTTGGCGGCGGTATTGGTCAGGACCTGCAGCATCGTCTCCAGGCGCAGCCCGGCCTTGATGCCGAGCACGAGACACTCGGCCGTGAGAACCGAGGACGCGCACGACAGATAGTTGTTCACGACCTTCATCGTGATGCCGCTGCCGACCCCGCCGCAGTGGACCACGTCGCTGCCCATCGTGCGCAGCAGCGGCTCGACCGCGGCGACGTCGGCCGGCTCGCCGCCGACCATGATGTAGAGCGTGCCCGCCTCGGCATGGACCGACGTCCGGCCGACCGGCGCATCCACGAAGCGGAGTCCGCGCGCCTTCAGCGCCTCGCCGAGCTTCCGGGTCACCGCGGGGTCGATGGTGCTCATGTCGATGACGATGGCGCCGGGCCGGGCGCCATGCGCCACGCCGTCGGGGCCGAGCAGGACCGCCTCCACGTCGGGCGAGTCCGGCAGCATCGTGATCACCGCCTCCGCGTCGGTGGCCACCTCCTTCGGCGATCGCCGCGACTCGGCCCCGGCCGCGACGAGCGCCGCCACCGGATCCGCGACGATGTCGTGCACGCGGAGCGCGTACCCCGCCTTCAGCACGTTGCCCGCCATGGGCCGGCCCATCGACCCGAGCCCGATGAACCCGATCGTCTTCATGATTGGTTTGCCTGTCCTTCCGAGAGCGTTGGCCGCTGCCGTGGGCCCGATTCAATAGGAGCGGCCCGGCGAAGTCAAGAGCCACGAGACAGGAGCCGCCGGGAGCGGGTATCCTTCGAGCCATGCGAATCGCGACCTGGAACGTGAACTCGCTGCCGGCCCGGCTCGAGAAGGTGGCGTGGTGGCTCGAGCGGGCCCGGCCCGACGTGCTGCTGATGCAGGAGACGAAACTCGCCGATGCGGCCGCCCCCGTCGAGTTCTTCGGCCAGGCCGGCTACGCGCTTGCGCATCACGGGGAGGGGCGCTGGAACGGCGTCGCCATCGCGAGTCGCGTGGACCTGCGGGACGTGCTGGCGAACTTCGGGGTCCCGCTCCGCGCGCCGGCGACGCCCGACGTCTCGGACGACGAGCCCCTGGCCGAGGCGCGGATGATCTCGGCCGTGTGCGGCGGCATCCGGTGCGTGAGCGTCTATGCCCCGAACGGGCGCGTGGTGGGCTCCCCCTTCTACCAGGCCAAGCTCGCCTGGTTCGAACGCCTCGCCCGCTGGCTCGCGGAGGCGGCGGATCCGAAGGAGCCGCTCGTGCTCGGAGGCGATTTCAACGTCGCGCCCGCCGACGCCGACGTGTGGGACCCGCAGGCCTGCCACGGCGGCACCCACGTCTCCGAGCCGGAGCGGCAGGCCTTCACGCGCCTCTGCGCCTGGGGCCTGGCCGATGCGTATCGGCTGCATCATGCCGAGCCCGGGCGTTACACCTGGTGGGACTATCGGGCCGGCAACTTCCACAAGAACTTCGGCATGCGCATCGATCATCTGCTCGTCACGACCGCGGTGGCCGACCGCGTGCGCTGGGCCGAGATCGACCGCGAGGCGCGCAAGGGCAAGCCCGTGCCGTCGGACCACGCCCCGCTGGTGATCGACGTCGACGAGGCCGGCGCGCCCCTCGACGGCGGATGGTCGTCCGCCGCCGCGCGAATCGCGGCCCGGCGCGGCGCGTGACTGCTCAGAAGTGGGTGATCCGGGGCGTCGTGATGAGCGGCCTCAAGGGGTGAGCATCGTGGACACGGTGGGAATCGGCTTCATCGGCGCCGGGTTCGCGGCGGATCTTCACGCTCACGCCCTCGCGCCGCTCCGCGGAGTGAAGTGCCAGCTGGTCGGGGTATGCTCGCGCACGCGCGAGCGCGCCGAGGCCTTCGCCAGGAAGTTCCAGATCCCGCACGCCTACACCGATCACCGCGCGCTGCTGGACCGCCGCGACATCCAGCTCGTCACGCTTCCTGTGGTCACGAGCCTGCACCACGTGCTCGCGATCGATGCCGCCAGTGCCGGCAAGCACGTGATCGTCGAGAAGCCGCTCACCGGCTGCTTCACCGAGGGGTCCGTACCCCGCCGAGCCATGCTGAAAGAAGCCATGGCCAATGCGGACGCGGTCCTGGAGGCCTGCCGCCGCAACGGCGTGACGCTCGGCTATGCGGAGAACTTCGTCTACGCGCCACCAGTCGCCAAGCTGCGCCGGCTGATGCAAGCGGGCGGCGGGGCGCTGCTCGATCTTCGCGCCGAGGAGAGCCACTCGGGCTCGCATGCCGCGTATTCGCGCCGCTGGCTCACCTCGGGCGGCGGCTCTCTGCTGCGGATGGGCTCGCATCCGATCGGCGCCGTGATCCACCTCAAGCATTTTGAAGGCCAGCAGCGGACCGGCCGGCCGATCCGCGTGAAGAGCGTGGTGGGCGAGGTCGGGCAGCTCACCAAGGTGCCGGCGCTCCAGGCCGAGCCGACGAAGTGGCTGGTGACGAGCTGGGAGGACGTGGAGGACTGGTCGGCCGCCATCCTGACCTTCGACGACGGCACCAAGGCCACCGTGCTGGCCACCGACGTGAGCCTCGGCGGCGTGAAGAACCTCCTGACCGCCTACTTCTCCAACGGGGTGGTGCAGGCCAACATCAACCCGAACACGACCCTGCAGGTCTACGCGCCCGATGCGTCGGTGTGGCGGGACGAGTACATCACCGAGAAGGTCGAGACCACCGCCGGCTGGCAGTTCCCGAGTCCCGACGAGGACTGGATGCGCGGCTACCCGCAGGAGATGGCCGACTTCGTCGATGCGATCCGCGAGCACCGCGAGCCGCTGGCGGGAGCGCTGCTGGCCCGCGACACCGTCGAGGCCATCTACGCGGCGTACGTCTCCGCGGAGGAGGGCCGGCGCATCGAGCTGACGCGGTGAATGCCGGGAAGACTCCCGCTGGGGCTCTTACGTTCCCTCTCCCCTCTGGGGAGAGGGCAGCGTGAGGGGTCGCCTCACGGCGACTGCGCGAGGCTCGCGTCGTACGCGCGCTTGAACCGGTCCACCAGCTGTGATGCGGGCGTCGCGGGCGACGGCGCGGGCGCCTTGGCATAGTCGAGGAGCGCCGCCCTTGTCCGCGGTCCCATCATGCCGTCGTCCGGACCCGGGTCCAGTCCCATCGACTTCAGCGCCTTCTGTAGCTCCACGACGTGCTGCTGCTTCCGCGCCGCGAGCCGGGCCCGGGTCTGCTCGTCGAGCGTTCCCGTCGCGCTCAGCCCCTCGCGCTGCTGAAAGCGCGTGAGCGCCGCTCTCGTCCGCGGCCCCATGACGCCGTCCACCGGCCCGGGATCGAGGGCCAGCGCCTCGAGCGTCCCCTGCACCTCACGCACGTGCTGGCGGTCGGCGCCCCGCGCGGGGCCGGCCGGAGCGGTCGGCGTCGCAGGCGTCTGGGCGAAGGCAACGGTCACCAGCAGGTACGACGGCAATGTCAGCTGGGCATATCTCCAGAAGTTCATGGGAACCTCCGCGCACCGCCGTTCACGGTTCATGGCAAGCGACATGTCACTTGATCTGACCTTATCATCGCCCACCGCGGGTGCGCCGTTCGTTCGCGCCCTCGGGCGGAACGACCGAACACTTCGTCCCGTGGACCGGGAAGGAATTACTCGGCTCGTTGACGCGGCAACGCGCACGCCGTGGCGCGATCAGCGACAAGTGGTTGATTGTCGTGAGCTTACCGCGATGGAGTCAAAGGGGGCACGCGGTGTGCACCCCTTCCCGTCCGGGAGGGACATGCCATGGCCAGACGAGCCGTCATTGCCGTGTCAGCCGCCGGATGCCTGCTGCTCGCGGCCTGGAGCGCGTCCGCACAGCCGCTTCGTTTCGAGGCGCTCCCGGATCAGACCGCTCGCCCACGATCGATGGAGCGCGACCGTTCGCTGCAGCGTTCGCCGGTACCGTACGAGCCACGCTTCATCGCGCCGCTGTCGAAGGAGACGGCGAACGCGCGGGCCGGCGTGGCGGGATGGACGGCGCCGAACACGGGTGTGGGATCGCTGGCGACCGCGGATCCGAACAACAATGGCTGGCTCGGCTTCGGGTTCGCCGTCGAGTCGGGCAGCCGCGAGATCAGACCCAGGGCGAACTGAGAACTAGCCGGCATTCGCGACGCGGGACCAGAGCGCGGGTAGCCGCGCGACCGCGGCCGCCGGCAGCGGGCCCTTGGCGACGGCCGCGGCGGCGTACTCGAGCTGTTCGAGGCTCGAGTAGCCGAGCAGCACGGTGGAGACCGGGTCCGCGGTGAGGGCGAAGCGCAGCGATGCCTCGACGAGGCTCTGCGCGTGGCCCTCCTCCACCAGCGCCCCCAGCATCCGCGCGCGACGGACATCCGTGGCGTAGTCGGGCCCGGAGGCGATCGGGTCCACCCTGGGCGCGGCCGTGGGATGCCGGCCGTCGGCGCCGCTGAGCGCGCCGGCCGCGAGCACGCGGATCACGATCGCCCCCGTCCGGCTCGCCGCGCAGCGCGCGAGGAGCCGGTCGAAATCCTGCGCGGGGAAGCCGGCGGGCGCGGCGTGAGCGGCGGTCGGATTCAGGAGATTGAAGCAGACCTGGGCGGTGTGGGCCAGGCCGGCGTCGAGCACGTCGAGCAGGGCGGCGGTGTCCCCGAGCGCGGTGATGCCGTAGAAGCCCACCTTGCCCTGCTCGACCAGGCGAGCGAGCGCGGGCACGATCGCGTCCTTCACGTCGGCGCCGGACATCGTCCGCGCTCCCCGCTCCACCGTCACCGGATTGTGGAGCTGCAGGAGGTCGACACGCTCCTGGCCGAGCCGCCGCAGACTATCCTCGAGCGAGCGGGCGATGGCGGCCGGGATCTCGACCGCCGGGACCGAGGGCACCCGCACCTTCGTCCCCACGTAGATGTCGGGCTTCAGCGCGCGGATGACCTGGCCGAGATTCTGCTCCGACTGGCCATCGCCGTAGATCGGCGCGGTGTCGAAGTAGTTGATGCCGAGCTCGAGCGCGCGCGCCACGGCGCGCTTGCGCTCCGCGGGCGTCCCGCGGATCAGCAGCCCGCCGACGTTGCCGCAACCGAACCCGAGCGCGCTCACCCGCAGTCCGGTGCGTCCGAGCGTCCGGTAGTCCATGCACTACCGGAGCTGGAGTCGGCGCTGGCGCCAGAGTCCCCGGCAGGCGATACCGACGAGCAGGAACAGCATGAGAAGCATTCCCCATTCGGAGAGCGTGGGAATGGCCACCGCGCGGCGATCCTGGGCATTGCCGAAATCGTTGTCCTCGTCGATCTGGCCCGGCGCGAGGGAGATCTGATAGCCGAGTCCACCGCCGTGTCCGCTGCAGCTGACGATGCCGGCGCCCGGCGTCGGGAAGGTCTGGGTCCACCCTTCCTTGACCGTCTCGCACACCGTGTAGCTGCCTGCCGGCACCACGAACTCGTATCGCCCGTCGGCGCCGGTCGTCACGTGCTGGTGCACGCTCAGGTCGGCACTGAACAGATGGACCCGCCACCCCTCGAGCGGCGGCTCGCCCGCCTCTCTCACTCCGTTGCCGTTCAGGTCGTGCCACTTCAGGCCGCGCTTCCGGGCGGGATTCACCAGCGTGTTACCGAAATCGTTGTTGTCGTCCACCTGCCCGGCCCCCAGCGTGATGGCGTAGCCCTTGCCGCCGCCATGGGCGCTGCAGTCCGCGCCCGAGGTCGGGAAGGTCTGCGTCCAGCCCGGCTGGATCGTCTCGCACACCGTGTAGCTGCCCGCGGCGAGGTTGTTGAACACGTATTGCCCGTTCTGGTCCGTGAACGCGTGCTGGTGGAAGCCGCTGGCGTTGAAGATGTGGATCTCCCAGCCTGACAGGCCCGGCTCATTCTGCTCCCGCACGCCGTTGCCGTCGAGATCGTGCCACTTCACGCCGCGCTTGATCGCCGGCGCCGGGCTGAAGGTGGTGTTGCCGAAATCGTTGTTGTCGTCCAGCTGCCCGGCCGAGAGCGTGACCGCGTAGCCCTTGCCGCCGCCGTGCGCGCTGCAGTCCGCGCCCGAGGTCGGGAAGGTCTGCGTCCAGCCCGACTGGATCGTCTCGCAGACCGTGTAGCTGCCGGGCGCCACCACGAATTCGTAGCTGCCCGAGCCGTTCGTCGTGGTGTGCAGGTGGACGCTGGCGCCGTCGGCGTCGGTCCCGAACAGGTGGATCTCCCAGCCCGCCAACCCGGCGTCACCGACGTCCTTCACCCCGTTGCCGTTGGCGTCCTGGAACTTCGTGCCGCGCTTGGTCGCGCGGGTGCGCCGGTTGCCGAAGTCGTTGCCGTCGTCCACCTGCCCGGCCGTCAGCGTGATCGCGTACCCCTTGCCGCCGCCGTGCGCGCTGCAGTCCGCGCCCGAGCTCGGGAAGGTCTGCGTCCAGCCGCCCTGGATGGTCTCGCACACCGTGTAGCTGCCGGGACTCAGCGTGTTGAACACGTACTGGCCGTTCTGGTCGGTGACGGTGTGCAGGTGGACGCCGTCGTTGAAGATGTGGATCTCCCACCCCGCCAGCGGCGGCTCGCCGTCGTCCCGGACGCCGTCGCCGTTGAGATCGTGCCACTTGGTGCCGCGCTTGATCGCCGGGGCTGGCGGGGCGGTGATGTTGCCGAAGTCGTTTCCCTCATCCAGCTGGCCCGCCGCCAGCATCACCTGATAACCCAGCGGCCCCGGCGAGCCGCTGTGAGCGTGGCCGGCGCAGCTGACGATGCCGGTGCCCGCGACCGGGAACGTCTGGACCCAGCCCGGCTGCAGGGTCTCGCACACGGTATAGGCGCCGGGCGGCACGATGAACTCGTAGGAGCCGTCGCTCTGCGTGACCGTATGCAGATGCACGCTGTCGCCGCTGGTGGCGGTGCCGAACAGGTGGATCTCCCACCCCGGCAGGCCCGGCTCGCCGCCCTGCCGCGGCCCGACGCCGTTGAACTTCACCCCGCGCTTCGTCGCCAACCCGCAGACGTCCTGGCATTCGGCGGACGGGAGGCTGACGTAGCCCGGCGGGGTCGGTGCGGCCGGTACGCACAGGTCGGGCTCCTCGGTCGGCGTGGTGGCCGGCAGCCCATTGTTGGGAAACACAGTGCCGGTGACGTCGATCGGGCCCGCCGTGCAGTCGCGGTACGTGATGGTCCCGCGGTTGGCGGCTGGCAGCGATGGATTCGTGCCGGTTGGCCTGACGTCACCGGTCCCGTTCTGCCAGACCAGGGTGCCGCTGTAGGCGCGCGCGGTGACCGCGCCACCGACGCCGAAGCCGCCGGTCTGGATGAAATCGCCGCGCGCGAAGATCGAGGCGGTGTTGAAGCTCACGTTCTGGGCCGCGCTCACCTGGATCTGTCCGCCGCGACCACCGGCGGGCGTGGCGTCCGCCTGCAAGGCGTGCTGGGTGCCGGCCAGGCTGCCGCCGGTGGACATCAGCGTGAGCAGGCCGCCCTGGCCGTTCGTGACGTTGAGCATGTTGGCGTGCACGGCGAACTGGGAGAAGAAGCCCTGCGCGCTGCCGGGCAGCGCCACCACGTGGTCGTTGGCGTCGCCGTCCAGCACCGTGATGCTGCCGCGCGCGTACACGTCGATCCAGCTCCGTCCGTTGCTCCCGCCCGTGAAGCCGATATCCGCATTGAGCTCGCCGCGCCGCTGCCCGGTGAGGCTGTCGATGACGACGGCGGTGCCCGACCACACCTCGATGCAGGCCGTCGAGCTGGGCGACTTGTCGGGACGCGGATCCTGTCCGGGCGTTCCCGCGACGCGGTAGTAGCAGTGGTTGGTCGGGCTGTTCGGGATGCCGTGCCCGCGGCCGGTGGATTCCACGAGGCCGTAGATCTGCACCAGGCATCCCTCGAGATGCACCAGATCCGCGCCCGGATCGAGCCCGCGGCTCGACACCACACCCGTGTCGCTGATCGTGAGCAGGCAGCCGGCCTTGATGGTGATGGGCCCCCCGCCCGGCGGTTGCACGGCCCCCGTGCCTTCCTGCGTGCTCTGCGACAGGACGTCCCCGCCGATGCTGATCTCCCCGGCCGGGGCGAGGATCCTGATCTCGCCGGCGGGGCACCGCGGGCTCCCCGCGTTCATGTCGCCGGCCGAGACGACCGAGCCGTCTTGGGTGGTCACGTCGCCGCCGGTCGACGTCAGCGTGATGTTGCCGCTCCGTCCCCCGGTGCAGGAGCCGGCTGACTGGTTCGAGGTGATGCGGGCGCCGGTGAACCCGTTGCCGGCGAGCAGGATGTTGCCGGTGGCCGTGATGTTGAGGGTGGCGCCCACGCCGGAGGCCGGACCGGTACCGCCCACGTCCCCCGAGATGGCCGCGCCCGGGTCCATCAGCAGCGCGCCCGTGATCGTGAGATCGAGCGTGTTGCCGCCCGGCGCCACGGGCACCGTGATGGTCCCGCCCCCCAGGATGTGGAGCGTGTGGCCCGAGGAGACAGCGCCGCTCAGGTCGATGCTGCCGCTCACCTGGCATTCGCTGCCCACGAAGATGGAGCCGGCGGGGCAGTCGGCCTGATGAGCGTGGGCGGGCGTCGCCGGCCGCAACGCCAGGACGAGGCTCGCGAGCAGCAGCGCGGTTCGCAGCCCACCAACCCTCGCCCACAGGTCCCCCATCGATCCCTCCGTTTCCCGGCCGGCCGATCGGTTGGACGTTGAGGCACGCTAAGGCGACGGCCCAGCACCGTCAATTAGACTTTGGTACGGTAGACTTTTGTGCAGGGTCGGCGGCGCCCGCGTCTTCGAGGCGCAGCGATCACGCCCGGGCGGGGTAAATGAGGTATCCTCGGGCCGTGGACCACGCGGAGTTCCGCCGCCACGCGCACGCGTTCGTGGACTGGATGGCGGACTACCTCGAGACGGTCGAGCGCCATCCGGTCCGCGCGCAGGTGAAGCCCGGCGAGATCGCCGAGCGCGTCCCGTTGCGTCCGCCCGAGCACGGTGAGCCGATGGAGGCGATCTTCCAGGACTTCAAGACCGCCATCCTGCCCGGCATCACCCACTGGCAGCACCCGAGCTTCTTCGCGTACTTCCCGGCCAACTCGAGCCCGCCGTCGGTGCTGGCCGAGATGCTGACCGCGACGGTCGGCGCCCAGTGCATGCTCTGGCAGACCTCGCCGGCCGCCACCGAGCTCGAGACGCGCGTGCTCGACTGGCTCCGGCAGATGATCGGGCTGCCGGAGGGCTTCGCCGGCGTGATCCAGGACTCGGCCTCCAGCGCGATCCTGTGCGCGATCCTCACCGCGCGGGAGCGGGCTACCGGATGGCGGGTCAACGACGAGGGCGTCGGCGTCGGCGAGCGCCTCACCGTCTACTGCTCCGGCGAGACGCACTCGGCCACCGAGAAGGACGTGAGGATCGCCGGGCTCGGCCGACGCAATCTCCGGAAGGTACCCGTGGACGACCGCTTCGCCATGCGGGCGGACGCGCTCGAGGCCACGATCCTCGCCGACAAGGGGGCGGGGGCGACGCCGATCTGCGTGGTGGCGTCCCTGGGCACCACCGGCGTCGGCGCCGTGGATCCGCTGCGCGCGCTCGGCGAGGTTTGCCGGCGCCAGGGCGTCTGGCTCCACGTCGATGCGGCGTGGGCGGGGAGCGCGCTCGTCCTGCCCGAGCACCGCTGGATGCTGGACGGGATCGAGCACGTGGACAGCTTCGTGTTCAATCCGCACAAGTGGATGCTGACCAACTTCGACTGCTCCGCCCACTACGTCCGCGACCCCGACGTGCTCGTGCGCACCCTCGAGATCCTGCCCGCCTTTCTCAAGACGCGCGAGCGCGGGCACGTGATCGACTACCGCGACTGGAGCGTGCCGCTCGGGCGCCGCTTCCGCGCGCTCAAGCTCTGGTTCGTGATCCGCTCGTACGGCGTCGAGGGCATCCGCCGGCTCATCGGTCAGCACATCGCCTGGGCGGGCGAGCTCGAGCGCTGGATCGCGGCCCAGCCCGACTTCGAGCTGATGGCGCCGCGCAGTCTCGCGCTCGTGAACTTCCGCCATCATCCCCGGGGTGTGGACGAGCCGGCGGAGCTCGACCGGCTGAACGAAGGGCTGCTGGAGGCGCTGAACGACAGCGGTGAGCTGTACCTCACCCAGAACCGGGTGCGCGGAGCGTACAGCATCCGCTTCTCGATCGGGCAGACCTCGACGGCACGCCGCCACGTCGAGGCGGCCTGGGCGAGGATCCAGACGACGGCGCGGGCGCTGCGTCCCTGACGCAGGCCGCCGCCGGGACTGGCGAGCCGACCTTCACTGGACGATTCCCGGATCGGAGGCGCCCATGAATCGCAAGCGCGTAGGCATCGTGATCTTCCCGGACGTCGAGGTCCTCGACTTCTGCGGACCCTTCGAGGTGTTCTCGGTGACGCGGCTCGACGAGGAGCGCCGCCGCCAGGAGCCGTCGCCGTTCGAGGTGCTGCTGATCGCCGAGAACGCGGGCCCGGTGATCGCCACCGGCGGGCTGAAGGTGCTGCCCGACGTCGCCCTCGAGACCTGCCCCCCGCTCGACATCCTGGTCGTGCCGGGCGGCTGGGGCACGCGCGCCGAGATCAAGAACAAGCGCCTGCTCGACTGGATCGCCGAGCGCGGCCGCGAGGTGGAGACGCTCACCTCGGTCTGCACGGGCTCGATGCTGCTCGGCCAGGCCGGGCTGCTCGAGGGCCGGCGCGCCACCACGCACTGGCGCTCGCTCGGCTGGATGCGCGAGTCCTTCCCGACGGTCATCGTCGAGGACAAGCTCCACGTGGTCGAGCACGACCACATCCTCACGTCCGCCGGCATCTCGGCCGGCATCGACATGGCGCTCCGGGTCGTGATCCGCTACTTCGGCGAGGCCGTCGGCCGCGCCACCGCCCGCCACATGGAGTACCCCTTCCCCGACGACAACCGCCGCCGCGTCTAGCGTGGTCCCTCTCCCCGCCGAGGGGGAGAGGGCAGGGTGAGGGGGAGTTCTCGCCTGAGGACGTCTAGGTCGAGCGCGCCTGCGCGATGCCGCCGCGCACCACGCCGCCCTTGATGCTGCCCCACAGCGCCTTGAAGCCGGACGGGAGCGGGCGGCTGTTCGGCGGGGCCAGCCACAGGCGCAGCAGCAACCGATCGCGATCCGGCTCGGGCTCGTCCACGTAGGCCGTGCGTCCGTGGTAAATCACGTGGTTGTTCAGGAACTGCATGTCCCCAGGCCGAGCTCCATCTCGTAGCCGAATTCGTCGCACACGGCCGCCAGCAGATCGAGCGCGGCGTTCTGCTCGGCGGTGAGACGCGGCACCTCGGGAATCCTCTGGGCGGCCTCCACGAACGTGCGCGAGTACTGCGTGGTGAAGCGGTCCTCGCGCATCGCGAAGACGGGTAGCGCATAGTACGGGCGCTTGCCCCCCGCCTCCTCGCCCTGCCGGCTGCGATAGTAGTCCGCGCACAGCAGCGCGTGCAGATCCGGGCGGCGCTCGAGGATGGCGTTGCTGACCGCCGGCGCGCTGACGACCCGGCTGATGCCGCGGGCCGGGGCGGCCCGGACGCACAAGAGCCCGACGACGTCGCAGCGGTCGGTATGCCAGCGCAGCGCACTGCTCGAGCGCGCCCTGGCGCGTGAGGTGAGGCCTTCGCTCCTGGGCACCCCAGGCTCGATCACCTGGCCGCAGAGCCGCGCTTCGTCACGAACCGCCCCGATGAACTCGCCGTGCGCGTTCTGGTAGACGGCCGTCCCGAGATGAGTGCCGATCCCCCACCAGATGCTGTGCAGCTCGTCCTCGCTGTAGCGCTCGACGGGCAGCCCGCGCAGCAGGACGAGCCCGCGCCCCCACTCGAGATCGCGGCTGACCTGCGCGAGCTCGGCCGAGAGCCCGGGCAGCGGGAAGTCCGGCTTGCGGATCTCGCGCCAGCGAAGGCCGCGGCGCTGCACCAGCCGCAAGGCTTCGTCGAGCTCGGCGAGCGCCGCCTCGGACAGCGGACGGATCCAATCCGTCCGCCGGCCGAGGTCCTCGCCCCGCCAGACCATCGAGGAGGTGGGCGCGGCGTACCGCATCGATCGGTCACGTTGCGCCCTGACCGGTGTGGCGCAGGGCGGCCACGGCACCTGGGAGCTCGGGGCCGAGCGCCCGCGGGCGTGGGCGGCGCTGGTCCCGGTGGGCGGCTATGGTCCGCCGTCCCGCTACGCGCGCGCGCGCTGGCGCGGATGCCGATCTGGAGCTTCCACGGCCAGCTCGACCGGATCGTGCCGCACGAAGCGTCCGCAGCGATCGTGGAGGCGATCGCGCGCGAGGGGGGAGACGTTCGCCTGACGAGCTACCCCGACGTCGGCCACGACGCCTGGGCACCGGCCTACGCCGAGCCGGAGCTGTCGGCCTGGCTGCTCGCGCATCGGCGCGAAGCTTGACGGCGCGCGAATGGCCCCCACTCCCTGCCCTCTCCCCCTCGACGGGGGAGAGGGAGCATATGGCTTGCGCGTCAATACCCCGTGCGCGCTTGACACACCGTCGCCCGGGCGGTATCACGGGCCATGCCCCTCTGCACCGCTCCGCGCCTCGTAGACCGCGTGACGCTTTCACCATGCGGAAGGAGACACCCCAATGCGAACGAGACTCCGTTGGCTCGCTCTGGTCCCGCTGATGGCCGCCGTGCTGGCCGGCGCGGCTGCGCCGGAACAGGCGGGCGCGCAGGCGGCCAGGCCACCGTCGCCGCCGATCAAGATCAACCTCGGCTGGCAGCCGACGATGAACGGCGCCCGGTACTTCGTCGCGCAGGCGAACAAGCTCTTCGAGCAGGCCGGGCTCGAGCCGAACCTGGTCAAGTTCACCGCGGGGCCGCCGTTCTTCGCGGCGTTCCAGTCCGGGAGCATCGATGTCGGCTTCATGGGCTTCCAGCCCGCGGTCACCGCGGTGGCCCAGGGCATTCCGGTGAAGATCATCGCGCTCGAGAACGACGCCTGGGGAGCCGAGGGACTGGTCGTGCGACCGGACAGCGGCATCAAGACGCTCGCCGACATGAAGGGCAAGACGATCGCGACCAAGCGCGGCTCCTCGGCCGACACGGCGATCCGCGCCGGGCTGCGCAAGGCCGGGCTCAAGGACACCGACGTCAAGATCGTCGACGTCGACGTGACCGCGCTGGTGCCCGCGTTCACCAAGGGCGACATCCACGGCGGCTGGTACTGGGAGCCGTGGATGGGCCTGCTGAAGCGACAGGGCGGCGTCGTCATCGCCGTCGACAAGGACGTGGACGTGCCGGTCGGCATCGTCTGGGTCGCCCGCGAGGCGTGGATCCGGGAGAATCCGGCGGCAGTGCAGCGGTTGCTCCACGCGATCGATCTCGCCACCGACCCCATCCGCAAGAATCCCAAAGCCGTCGCCGCCGAGATCTCCAAGCCGCTCGGCCTCACCGAGGAGCACGTCTTCGAGGCGATCACCAAGCAGGCGCACTGGCCCACGCTGGCCGAGTCGCTCAGCAAGACGTATCACTTCTCGGTGCACCCCGAAGTGGTCGCGGCCAACAAGGGCCTGGCCGGGGTCTTCACCGACAACGCCAAGTTCCAGATGACCTTCGGCATCATCAAGGCCGTGCCGGACTTCACCAAGGCCATCGATCCGGCGCCGCTCGTGAAGTACGTGGGGGATCGGCAGTAACGGGCCATCCACGCGTGAACGCATGAGCCACCCTCACCCTGCCCTCTCCCTCGCCGAGGGAGAGGGACCGGTCCGATCCCCTCTCCCCCTCGGGGGGAGAGGGTCTGGGTGAGGGGGCGCACGGGCACCGAGTGGCGGCCAAGATCGAGATCGCGCGGCTCTCGCACATGTACGAGCGCAGCGGGCGGCGCGTGGAGGCGCTGCGCGACGTGGACCTGGCCGTGCAGACGGGTGAGCTCGTCAGCATCGTCGGTCCCTCGGGGTGCGGCAAGACGACGCTGCTGTTCAGCGTGGCGGGCTTCATCCGGCCGACGCAGGGCGAGCTGCTGGTCGAGGGCCAGCCCGTGTCGGGGCCCGGTTCCGACCGCGGGGTGGTGTTCCAGAGCTTCGCGCTGTTCAAGTGGCTCACGGTCCAGCAGAACGTGGAGTTCGGTCCCAAGATGCGCGGCCTCCCGGCGCCGTCGCGCCGGGAGCGGGCCGAGCAGCTGCTGGCGCTGGTCGGTCTGACCCGCTTCCGCGACCGCTATCCCTACGAGCTGTCCGGGGGCATGCAGCAGCGCGCGGCCATCGCGCGCGCGCTGGCCAACGACCCCGACATCTTGCTGATGGACGAGCCGTTCGGCTCGCTCGACGCGCAGAGCCGGGAGATGATGCAGGAGGAGCTGCTCCGCATCTGGCAGGCCTCCGGCAAGACCATCCTGTTCGTCACTCATTCGGTGGATGAAGCGATCTACTTGTCCTCGCGTGTAGTGGTCTTCACCTCCCGGCCGGGTCGCATCAAGCACGTGCTGGACGTCCCGCTGCCCGCCTCGCGGTTCGACTACCACATCCGCACGAGCGCGGAGTTCATCCGCGCCAAGCAGTCGATCCTGGACATGGTGCGGGAGGAAACGCTCAAGCAGTACGAGGAGGAGATGAGCTGATGGACCGCTGGCGGAGCCTCGGGCTGAGCGTGGCCGCGCTGGCCGCCGCCGTGCTCGTGTGGCTCGTGGTCACGGAGGGCCGCTTCGTGTCGGACAAGATCCTGCCCTCGCCGCGCGCGATCGTCGAGGAGCTCGTGGCGCTCGCCCGCGACGGCTACGTCGGCACCCCGCTGCACAGCCATCTGGTGGCCAGCCTGCTGCGCACCTTCCTGGGTTTCGTCTGCGCCGCGCTGCTCGCGGTGCCCATGGGCCTCGCCATCGGCTACAGCCCGGTGCTGTACGCGCTGATCTCGCCGTTCTTCTCGGTGCTGCGCCCGATGCCGGCCATCGCCTTCATCCCGCTCGTGATCCTGTGGTTCGGCATCGGCGAGTTCTCGAAGGTGCTGCTGATCTTCTTCACCTCGTTCCTCTACATCACGCTGAACGCGGCGGCGGGGGTGAAGGCGGTCCCCATCGACCTGATCCGCGCCGCCCGCAGCCTCGGCGTCAACGAGCGCCAGCTCTTCTTCCACGTCATCCTGCCGGAGTCCCTGCCCTACGTGTTCACCGGCCTGAAGATCGGCGCCGCCGTGAGCTGGGCGGTGGTGGTGGCCGCGGAGCTGGTGGCGGCCCAGCGCGGCCTCGGCTACATCATCATGGACGGCGCGACCTTCTTCCGGATCACCGACGTCTACGTCGGGATCCTCCTGATCGGCGTGATCGGCTTCGGCATCGAGCGCACGCTGAGCGCCATCGAGCGGCGCCTCGTGCACTGGGCGGGACGTTGACCTCATGCCCACCGTCGCGGTGAACGGGACCACGCTGTACTACGAGACGCACGGCCGGGGCACACCGGTCATGCTGGTCTCCGGGCTGGGCGGACTCGCCGGGTACTGGCGGCCGCAGCTCCCCGCCTTCTCGCCGCGCTACGCGGTCACCATCCACGACCACCGCGGCACCGGTCAGAGCGAGTGGGCCCGCATGCGCTACTCGGTGGAGCAGATGGCCGCCGACACGCTCGGCCTCCTGGACGCGCTCGGCCTCGACCGCGTCCACTTGGTCGGCCACTCGACCGGCGGCGCCATCGGCCAGATCCTCGCCATCGAGGCCCCGGAGCGGCTCCGCAGCCTCGTGCTCTTCAGCAGCTGGACCACGGCCGACCCGTTCTTCCGGTGGTGCTTCGAGGTGCGCCGACGGCTCCTCCTCGACTCCGGCCTCGCCGCGTACCAGCACATCGCGCCGCTGTTCCTGTACCCGCCGTCGTTCATCAACCGGCACGCGGAACAGATCAGAGCCGAGCAGGAGGCCTCGGTGGCGGGCTTCACCAGCGTGGAGATCGCCAGCGCGCGGATCGACGCGATCCTGGCCTTCGATCGCACGGCCGAGCTCGCCTCGATCACCACGCCCACCATGGTCATCTGCGCCAGGGACGACGGCTTGACGCCGCCGTACTTCTCAGCGGAGCTCGCCCGGGCCATCCCCGGCGCCGAGCTCGTCCTGCTCGAGACCGGCGGCCACGCGAGCTCGCGCACGATGACGGCGGAGTTCGACCGCCACGTGCTGGCCTTCCTCGACAAGCACTGAGCCGTGCGCGCGCGCGGATCGGCGGCGAGGGTGCCATGAGCTGGGACGTCCGGCCGTGCGCCTCGCAGGAGGAGGTGCGCGCGGCGACGGGCCCGATCGCGCATTACTTCGGTCGCGCTCCGCTCCCCGCGGACCAGGCCGAGCGAATCCTGAAGGTGCTGCCTCCGGACCGGATGCATGCGGTCTGCGAGAACGGGCGCTCCGTGGGAGGCGCGGGGTCGTTCCCATTCGCCCTGACGGTGCCCGGCGGGCGCGTGCCGGCCGCGGGCGTGGCCGCCGTGGGCGTGCTCCCGACGCATCGGCGGCGCGGCATCCTGCGCGCGCTGATGCGGGCGCAGCTCGAGCGGCTGCCGCGAGCGCGGCGAGCCGGTCGCCTATCTCTGGGCCTCCGAGGACACCATCTACGGGCGTTTCGGCTACGGCATGGCGTCGCTGGCCGCCGAGATCGACCTGTCGCGCGAGCGAGCGAGCTATCACGCGGCCTTCGAGCCGCTCGGCCGCGCGCGGATCCTGCCGTTGAAAGGGAGGCGCAGGACCTCGTGGCGCCGGTGTACGAGCGCGTGGCAGCGGAGACCCCCGGCATGTTCGCCCGCAGCTCCGCCTGGTGACAGGCGCGCGTGCTCACCGACCCCGAGTGGCGGCGACAGGGCCGCGGCGAGCTCCAGTGCGTCGTCATCGACTCGGCCCACGGGCCCGCCGCCTACGCGCTCTACCGGCTCACCTCGGTCTTCGAGCGCGGCGTCCAGTCCGGCTCGGTGAGCGTGGTGGAGGCCCTGGGCGATTCCCCCGCGGCCACCGGCGCCATCTGGCGATACCTGCTCGACGTGGACTGGATGGCCCGCGTGAAGGCCTCGCTCCTGCCTGTCGACCATCCGCTGCTCCTCTTGCTGGCGGAGCCGCGGCGGCTCAACGTCAGCTTGCGGGACGGGCTCTGGGTGCGGCTCGTGGATGTGGGAGCCGGGCTCTCGTCGCGCGGCTTCGCCGCGCGCGACCCCGTGGTCGTCGAGCTGACCGACGCGTTCTGCTCGTGGAACGCGGGACGCTGGCGCGTGAGCGAGGCGGGTGCGGAGCGCACGGACGCCCAGCCGGAGCTCCGCTGCGACGTCAGCTCGCTCGCCTCCGCGTATCTCGGCGGCTTCAGCTGGGCCGAGCTCGCCCGGGGGCTGCGCGTGGCAGAGCTGCGGTCCGGCGCGATCGCGCGGGCCGACGCCCTCTTCCAGAGCGACCGCGCACCATGGTGTCCGGAGATTTTTTGACGTCGTCGGAAAACGAGGATCCCTCTCCCCCGGAGGGGGAGAGGGCAGGGTGAGAGGGAGTGCCAGACAGGAAGAGAGAAAAGGAGATCACGTGACCGCATCGTCACCTACCGTTGGCATCGTCGGGCTCGGCTTCGGCCGCGCTCACATCCCCGCCTTTCAGGCCGCCGGCTGCCGGGTGGTCGCGCTGTGCCAGCGCGACACGAACGGCGCCCAGGTGCTCGCCCAGCGCTACGACGTTCCGGAGGTGTTCGGCGCCTGGGAGCAGATGCTGAAGACGGCGCGCCCCGACATCGTGGTGATCGCGACGCCGCCGCACCTGCACCACGCCATCACCCTCCGCGCCTTCGAGCAGGGCGCGCACGTGCTGTGCGAGAAGCCGCTGGCCATGACGCGGGTCGAGGGCGAGGCCATGGTCGAGGCGGCGGAGCGCTTCGGGCGCGTCGCCATGACCGACTTCAACTGGCGCTTCCCGGCCGCGATGCAGGAGCTGAACGCCCGCGTCGACGACGGCTCGCTCGGCCGCGTGTTCCAGGTCACGGCCCGCTGGCTCGGCGCGCGGTGGGCCAAGGAGACCGACGCGGCCACCTGGCGCATGGACCGCAGTCAGGCCGGACACGGCTCGATGGGCGACATGGGCGTGCATCTCGTCGACTTCGTGCGCTGGAACTTCGGCGAGTTCACCAGGGTGACCGCGCGCGCCGGGGTGGCATACCCGCACCGCTCGGCGCCGGGGGTGAGCCGTCCCGCCGACGCCGAGGACCATTGCGCGGTGCTGGGCGAGCTCGCCTCCGGCGCCACCGTCACGCTCGTCACCAGCCGGGTGGCGCGCGGGGTGAACGAGCACACGCTCGAGGCCTTCGGCACCGGTGGCGCCATCGCCTACCGGCTGGTCCGCGAGGGGGCGCGCTGGTGGCAGGGCGAGCTGCGCGCGACCGCGGGGGGCGATGCGCTCGAGCCGGTGGCCCCGCGCGCGGCGCCGGACGACTCGGCCGGCACGGGCGATGCCATGGAGGTCATCGGCAAGGCCACCATCGCGCCGCTCGCCGCCGAGCTCGTGCAGGCGATCCGCACGGGCCGAGCCGCCTCGCCCTCGTTCGAGGACGGGGTGCGCGCCCAGGCCGTGCTCGACGCGGTCCTCGAGTCCGCGACGCGCGGCGGCTCGATCGACCTCCGGCACTGACGCGCGCGCACTGCAGTCCGTCGTGACGCCCATGAGCACGCCGACGGCGATCGAGCGACGCCCGCCCCTCACCACGGCCGCGGGAAAGATCATGCACCTTCAGGTGCAGCGTCGATGACGGACGATCACCGTCGAGCGGACGCGGAGGAGGCCCAATGATCAACCGATTCGATCACGTCACCGTCGTCGTGAAGGACGTCGACCAGGCGAAGGCCTTCCTCGCCCTGCTCGGGTTCGAGGAAGACAGATCGGTCGTCATCTCGGGCCGGCAGTTCGCCGACTACATGGGCGTCGAGGGTATCGAGGCGGAGCACGTGACGCTGGCGCTCGCCAACGCGTCCCCGCGGCTGGAAGTGCAGCTGCTCAGATATCGGCGTCCCGATCCCCTGCCCGATCCCCACATCGATCGGCTCGACAAGATCGGCTTCAACCACATCTGCTTCGCCGTCGACGACATCGAGGCCGAGGTGGCGAAGATGCGGGCGCACGGCGTCCAGACCCGGAACGCGATCATGGATTTCCACCAGCGCAAGCTGGTCTTCCTGGCCGGACCGGAAGGGATCACGGTCGAGCTGTCGGAATGGCACTGACGGGTCGGGCCGCCTGACCCGCCGCTTCCTCTCGGGCAGAGGAGGACGCTCCGCGGTCGCCGAGCCGGATGACGGCGGCCACCACGCCCGTCTCGTACAGCTCCTCGGCCAGGATGAGCGCGCCGAGAATGACGAAGCCCGTGTTGGCGGTGAGCACACCGACCGCGCAGAGTCCCGTCACGAGCGCGATCACGCCGAACCGGATCCCGCGGATGACGTCGAGCGGGCGGGCATCTCGAATTCCGCGGGCGATCAGCCGCGCGCTGTGAACGGCCGCGTACGTCCCGGCGATCACCAGCAGCGTGGCGAGCAGGTAGTTGATCGGCGGTTCGAAGAAGCTCCTCATGGTCCGCCTCCTCCAGAACGAGTGTGAGCCTCGCCGGGAGCCGCCGGCAATTCCCTCCGAGGTAAAGCCCGCCGGTTCCCTGCCACCGACCGAGTACGTACACAATTGTGTTGACGGGACGGGCTCCGGCCTCATAAAGAGGAAGGCACGAAGGAGGCCCGCCATGCATCCGGTGCACGCGGTTTCCTGATCCAGCGAGAGCCCGTGCGCGTCGACCGACGGTTTGTCCTGGTCCTGGTGGCGGCCACCGCCCTCGGCCTCGCCGGGCTCGGCCACGGCATCTTCCGCCACGGCGACGAGGCCCGCTTCGTGGTCGCCGCCCGCGACATCCTGCGCGGCGGTCCCTGGCTGATCCCGACCACCTTCGGCGAGCCGATGCTGATCAAGCCGCCGCTGTTCGTCTGGCTGATCGCGATGGCCGGCAAAGCGCACGGGCGGCTGAACGAGTTCACGGCGCGCCTGCCCGGCGCGCTATCCGGAATTGTCGCGGCGGGGGCCGTGTACCTCCTGGGGGCGCGGCTGTTCGGGAAGCAGGTCGCCCTGCTGGCAGCCCTGCTCTTCTCGACGACGTTCGGCGCGTTCTTGCTCTCGCGCGAAGTCCTCCCGGACATGCCGATGACCGCGGCGGCGACCCTGGCGATGCTCGCCGCCGTTGTCGCCGGTCAGGATCGCAGGCGCCGCGCGGCCGTGGGCTTCGCCGCCGCCCTCGCGCTGGCCTTCCACTTCAAGCTCCTGGCCGGTCTGATTCCCCCCGTCGTCACCGTGGTCCTGGTCGCCTGGCTGCGCCGCGATCTCCAGTGGATCCGCTCGCTCCGCCCCGTGCTCGGCGTCCTGGTCTTCTTCGCGCTGCTGCTGCCATGGCTCGTGCGGATCGTGCTGGTTCCCGACTTCCTGACGCTCATCGACACGGAGACGTTCCGCGGGCGGGCCTGGAGCTCCTGGCACAGCGTCTACAGCTCTCCGCTCCGAGCGCTCGAAGTGCTCGTCGAGACGGTGTTCCCGTGGGTCCTGCTCGTGCCGCTGGCGGCGGTGCACCTCTGGCGCCGGCGCGCGGAGCTCAGGCAGGATCCGATCCTCGTGCCGCTGGTATGGCTCGCGGTCGTGGTGGCGTTGAACATGGCCATTCACACGGTGCGGTGGCGCTACTTGCTGCCCGGGCTCCCACCGGCCGCGCTCGTGATGGCGTGGGCATGGTCCGCGGAAACCGAGCACGGCCGTGGGCGGCTCGGGCGCTGGCTGTCGCTCGGCCCACTCGCCGCGCTCTTCCTCCTGTTCACGTCCCTGGGTGGGGTCATGCTGGCCCGAGCCGAGATCGGGCTCTGGGGGCGCGCGCTCACCGAGGCGTCCTCGACGGTGGCGGGGATGCTGGCCGCCGCCCTCTGGATCGTGGGCGGTCTCGTCGGCCTGTCATTGCTCGAGCGGCGGCCGCGATGGGCGATGCCCCTCTGTGTCGCGCTCGTCGTGTTGAGCTTGCCCACGATCGAGCTGCTCACGCGCGCGGAGCGCGACCGGCCCCAGGATCCGCGGCCGTTCGCGTCGCTGGCGCGGGCCGCGGCCGGGGGCAGCACGATCCTGGTCAACAGTGACAGCGTCCGACTCAATTTCTATCTGGCTCCGCCGACGATCCGGCTGCGCGAGGGCGCGCTCGCGCAGGCGCTGGCCTGGCCGACCGGGGAGCTGATCATCGTGCCCGCGGATAGGCTCCAGGCCCTCCAGCGTCGCGGCGCCCTGCCCGCCTCGGTCAGCGTGCTCCAGGAGGGCCGCTACGGGGACGACCATCTATTGCTGGTGCGTGGGCACCTGGCGGTGGACCGCACCGGCGGGATCCCTGAACGATGAGGGGCATCCCTCATCCGGCGCGGGCCTGACCCTCGACCGACCCGCCCGCTGACCCCCCGTGGGTCCGTCCTCGCAGTCCGCCCGGCTGTCCGAAATTCGCGTGAGACTGTCGGCGAATGGCGACTACGCAGTCATCAAACTCATTCTCGACGGTATACATGGTTCCTACGAGGATCCTCACCGTCGTGACTCCTAGCCCGCTCTCAGCGCCTCGCGCACGAGCGGGAGCACTTCTCCCGCCATCCTGGCCATGTAGCCGTCCTGGCGATCGTCCGGCATCGGCGGGTTCGGGATCGGCTGCAGCACCACGTGGTCGAAGTCCGCCGGCGCTCCGCGCAGCACGCGGATCAGCTGCTCGGCCACCGCGGGGGGTCCTCCCCGCAGGCAGAACGCGTCGGCCGCGCTCACCGGCAGGAAGTCGACCGCGCGCCCGCTCCGCTCCAGATCCGCGGCGTGGTGGAAGTCCGGCCAGATCCCGTGCCGCCGCTTCAGGGTCTCGGGATCCGCGCCCGTCCAGGCCAGACCGGGCGCGTCGAACAGGGCCGGCGAGTACTCGTAATAGCCGGCCGCGATCGACCTCGCCATCGTCAGCGCGCGATCCGGATCGTCGACCAGCACGGTGTGGAACACGAGGCCGAGGCCGACCGTGCTCGGGTCGCGGCCGGCCTCGACGGCGCCGGCCCGGATCGCCTCGATCGCGGCCGCGATGTTGGCGCTGTGCGTCCCGACGCGCGCGAACACGCCGTCCGCGACGCCGCCGGCCATCCGCAACGTCCGCGGACCGCCGGCGGCGATCCAGATCGGCACCGGCCGCGCATGCGGCAGCCGCGCCGGGCGCTCGGCGCCGACGTCCACGGCGTGGCCGTCGAGCAGCGCGCGCATGAGGCGGGTGCTCGTCTCGAGCGCCCTGACGCGCGCCGGCCTGAGGCCCGCCAGCCGCACGGCCGTGTCCCCGGCACCCCAGCCGAGCAGCGTGCGCCCCGGGGCCAGCTCGTCGATCGTCGCGATCGAGGACGCCGTGACCGTCGGGTGCCGGTTGACCGGATTCGCGATCAGCGGGCCGAGCGTGATGCGCTCGGTGACGCGGGCCGCCGCCGCCAGCAGCACGTAAGTGTCACGCCGTCGCAGCTGCGAGTCGGGCTGGAACGCGGCATCCCACCCGAGCGTCTCGGCGCGGCGCACGTCCGCGGCGAACGTGTCGACGGACCGGGCGTCGAAGCGGTTCAGACCGAAGCCGGGCACCTTCATACCGGCGGGGGAGGCTAGACACAAGGTAGCATACCTGGTATACGAAGTGCGCCGTGATCGCCACCACACCCCTACCCCGGAAAAGGAGATCGGCATGATACTCGACATCCACGCGCACGTAGGAAAGCCCAACTACGCCTACCGCGCCTCGGAGTACACGAACGAGGACCTCGCGGTCCAGATGAAGCAGTCGGGCGTCGACAAGGCCTGTGTGTTCTCGTTCTACGACGTGCAGGACAACGAGTACGTGGGCCAGGCCTGCCAGGGCCGGCAAGATCTGATCCCGTTCGCCTTCATCAATCCGAAGGACGCCGACGCCAAGGTCAAGCTCGAGCGCCTCTTGGGAAAGGAGCACTTCAAGGGCCTGAAGTTCCATCCGTTCGCGCACGGCTTCCATCTGAACCAGTTCAAGGTCGTGGATCCCCTGTTCGAGCTCTGCGAGCACTACCAGGCGCCCATCCTCTGTCACGGCTTCGCCGACAACGTGTACAACACGGTGTACGCGTTCGCCGAGATGGCCGATCGCTTTCCGAAGGTCAACCTGGTGATGGCGCACGGGGGGTTCATGTGGTCGCGGGCCGAGGCGGTCCGGGCGAGCAAGACCCGCCCGAACCTGTTCATCGAGACCACGTGTCTGCTGCCCGCCGGGATCACCGACGGCGTCGACGACATCGGCGCCGAGAAGTACATCTTCGGCAGCGACCTGCCCTGGGGCGACTTCGACGTCGAGATCCTGAAGCTGAAGAAGGCGGTCCGGAAGGATCGCGATCTCGAGCTGGTGCTGGGCGGCAACCTGGCCCGGCTGCTGCGACTGCCAAGCTGACGCGCGGCACCGGCGAGCATCGCACGAGGGCGGCACGCGGCAGCGCGCATGACGTGGCAAGGGCCGGACGGGAGCCTGGGCGGCGGCATGCGCCGCGGCGCCACGCTGCGCGTGCAGGAGCTCAGCAAGTGGTACGGGGACAACCGCGTGGTCGACGCGGTGTCGTTCACCGTGGAGCACGGCCAGTTCTTCACGCTGCTCGGGCCGAGCGGCTCGGGCAAGACCACCGTCCTCAAGATCGTCGCCGGCTTCACCGCCCAGGACGAGGGCGCCGTGTACGCCGATGACCGCGAGCTCACGGCCGAGCCGCCGTACCGGCGCGACGTCGGGCTCGTCTTCCAGAACTATGCCCTGTTCCCACACATGACGGTGGCCGCCAACGTCGCGTTCCCGCTCCGCATGCGCAAGGTGCCGGGCCGCGAGGCGGCGGGGCGCGTGGCGCAGGCGCTCGAGCTGGTGCGCCTCACCGGATTCGAGTCGCGCTATCCCCGCCAGCTCTCGGGCGGCCAGCAGCAGCGGGTCGCGCTCGCCCGCACGCTCGTGTTCAATCCCTCGGTGGTCCTGATGGACGAGCCGCTCGGCGCGCTCGACCGCAAGCTCCGCGAGCACATGCAGCTCGAGATCAAGCACATCCAGCGGCGCCTCGGCATCACGGTCGTGTACGTGACGCACGATCAGGAGGAGGCGCTCACGCTGTCCGATCAGATCGGCGTCATGAGCCGCGGGCGCCTCGAGCAGGTCGGCACCGCGGAGGAGCTCTACTACCGGCCGCGCAGCCGCTTCGTCGCCGATTTCGTCGGCGAGTCGAACTTCCTGACCGGCCGCGTCGTTGGTGGGAGTGAGACATCGGTCATCTTCGAGACGGCGCGCGGATGGAAGGTCCGGGCCGCCCCGGGACCGGGGGTGATCTCGGGTCACGCGCTCCTGTTCATCCGCCCCGAGAAGGTCGAGATCCTTCCGGAGGTGACCGATGATCTCAACGCCACCAGCGCCATCATCCGCGAGGTGGTGTTCACCGGCGAGTCGCGCCGGTATCACGCCGAGCTCGACACCGGTGACCGATTGATCCTGAAGCAGCTGAACTCGCTCGACAACGCCGCGCGGCCCCCGGGCCAGCGGGTGAGCATTGGCTTCCGACCGGTCGATGCCCGGGTATTCCCCGGCGAAGGAGGAGGACTCGAATGAGCAGAAGCGACGAGGGACAGACAGGCAAGATGACCCGCCGGACCTTCCTGCGGCGCGTGGGGACGGGCGCGGCCGCCGCCGGCGTCGCCAGCTCCGGGATCGGCTTCCCGGCCGTGGCGCGCGCCCAGAAGGCGCCGCTGGTCGTGTGCGGCTGGGGCGGGACGACGACGAATGCGCAGCGGGAAGTCTACTTCCGTCCGTTCGAGCGCGACACCGGCATCAAGGTCGTCGAGGCCAGCCCCACGAACTACCCGAAGCTGAAGGCATGGTCGAGAGCGGCAACTGCGAGTGGGACGTCGTCGACACCGCGGACCGGATGATCTTCTCGGGCATCCGCGAGAACCTGTTCGACCGCCTCGACCTCAAGGCCATCGACGTGAGCAAGAT
>Ga0187892_10001761_pt1 | contig 47420 bp, 43 predicted proteins | sample MA1701073metaG_FD_139345 | JGI IMG/M metagenome (GOLD analysis project Ga0187892, IMG submission 139345) | Bio-ooze microbial communities from a basaltic lava cave in the Kipuka Kanohina Cave System on the Island of Hawaii, USA - MA170107-3 metaG ...
GAGCCGGGCCTCCGCCGCCTGCGCCCCTTCGAACTCCGCCTTGACCGCCTGCTGCTTCTCGCTCGCCGCCTGCGCCTCGGCGCGCGCCTCGGCGAGGTCGCCGGCAGCCCGGCGGGCCGTGTCCGTCGCGGCGAGGAGCTCGGTCTGCACCCTGCCCGCTTCGTGCCGGGCCGCTTCCACCTCCGCCGCGTGCCGCGCCCGAGTCTCTTCGGCGGTCTCGGTCGCAATGCTAGCGCTGCGAAGCGTCACTTCTCGCTCCGCGGCGGCTCGGGCAATCACGCGTTCCAGGTCATTCCGGGCTCGCTGCTCGCGGGCCCGGGCCTCGACGAGCTCGGATAGACCGCGCGCGTGCTCGCGCTCGAGCACCCGGCGACGGTCGCGTTCCTTCGCGCAGCGAGCTTCGGCGGCATACAGGCGCGCCCGCAACGCGCCGTCACTGCCCTCCCGATCGCGCGCCAAGGCCTCGATCGCCCTCAGGTCGCTCCACAGTCCTGCCGTCTTGCGCTCGAGTAGACTGATGCGGTCGGCGACCCGCGCTGCGGGCTCGGCGAGCCCCTCCAGCAAACTGCGTATGATCGGGAGGCGCCCCGTCCATTCGACGCCGCGGCGCAGCACCCCGACTTCCCGATCGCCCTGCCCCACGGTCGTTCGCCCGGGCGCGCCCGGGCGCGCCACTGTGGACGGCCGCTCGCGCACCTTGGCGACACCGCGATGGAGCCGCAGGATGACCTCCTCGATACCCTCGAGCTCGCTGGTGCGCTCGCGAATCGATTCCCGTGTGAACGTGCGGGGCGGCGCGCTGACGAGCACGGCCGTGCCGAGCGGCTGTCCGTCGCGCTGCAGCGGCACGCACGCCACTGCCGCCATCGGTCCCGCCGCCTCCATCAGCGGCGGCAGCGGCTGGCGTGGATCGTCGTGCAGAATACTCGCCTGGCCCGCGCGCAGACTCGCAAGTGGGGCATCCCAGTCGGTCGTGTCTCCCCGGGTGACACGCAGGAGGCGACAGCCCTCGTCGGAGAGACCCACCTCGGCGGCGAGCCGAAGTACCCGCTCGCGTACATCGAAGAGACAGACGGCGCCGGCGGCGGCGCCGCTGCGCGCCACGAGCGCGTCGAGCCGCAGCTGGAGCTCGTCGTGAAGGACGGTGGCGGGATCGGCCGGCGCCGGGGCCTCGCGCTCGACACCTGGCTCGACACTTATCGACAGCACGGACGCCATCCGTGGCTCGCGTGGAGAGATCCGGGACCCCGTCAGCCGATCAGCTGCCGCTGCGCGTCGTACGCCTCGCGAACGCGCGTCGCGCACGCCGCTTCTTCCGCGTCGGACAGGCCAAAGGGGCCGAGGCTGACGTCCTGCGGTGCAAGCGCATGCGTGCCGACCCCGATGAGGTAGGCGAGCCGGTCGGCGCCGTTGATGACGGTCGCCAGCTCCCGGGCGCTGTCCGCCCAGTCCGGCTCGTGGTGGAAGCGGATCGCGTCACACTGCTCCGGCACGAGCCCCCAGTCCTCGGCGAGGATGCCGCCGACCTGGGCATGGTCGAACTCGTAGCACTCTCGCTCGAGAGCCATGCTCGACAGCTCGCCGGCATCGATCCGCGCCTGCAGCTGCTCGAAGGACCGTTGATCCGCCAGCATGAAGGCAATGCGGCCGATGTCGTGAAGCAACCCCGGCAGAAAGACGGTGCCCGGCGGCACGCGCCGGGTCCGTTGCGCGAGCTCCTCCGCGGCCACGGCCACGGCGAGACCGTGGTTCCACAGTGCCGCCGCGTGGACGCCCGGGCCGAGATAGAACTGGCGCACGCAGATTGCGACCAGGATGTCGCAGGTCTTGCGGAAGCCGAGTGTCGTGACCGCCTCGGCTACGCTGCGCGCCTGCAGGCGGCGCCCGTACGCGGGGGAGTTGGCGACGCGCAGGACGCGGGCGGTCAGGCCGACGTCGGTCTGCAGGATGCGGGCCAGCTCCTGGATATCGGCGTCGGGATCGCGGCTGATGGCCAACGCGGCGGTCGCAACGCGCGGCAGCGCCGGAAGTCTGCCGGTGCGGGCGAGCTGTGTGAGGGCCACACGGATCCGCGCGCGCGGATCGCTGCCCTGGCCCTCCCCGCTCGGCCCCGGCGCCACCTCCGCGCCGGCCGCTCCCGGCGACCCGCTGGAAAGGTCTCCGTCAGCTACCTCGCGATCGACCGTGAACCCCATCGGATCCCGTACCTCCGCTCCTCGGGACGCTAGTACCCCGAAAAGAGATCGGCATGGCGAGGACGGGACTTTAATGACTCCAGCCTGGCGGGCGCGTGCATTCCTGTGCGCCCACGCCTTCCGACGGGGTCCCCGGCATCGGGGATGTCGGCGCTCCCGAGCCCCGCATACGGATCGTCCGGGACGACTCGGGTGTCGTCACGGACGATGCGGCGGCTCTCCACTGGCCGCGGGCACGCAGGCCGGCCACACGGCTGCGGCAATGTGCCCCATCCGCGGCCGGACGAGACTGCAACGAGCTTCTGCCTGCGCAATCCCGATCTGGCATCCGAATTGCTCGATCTGAAGGCAGAGTATTCCGGCGCGGCGGCTTCCGTCCCTGGTCCGCGTCGATGAATGGGCCGCGCCGATGATCGGGCAGCGGCGGTGGAGGAAACCATGCAGCAGGAGCGGGAGGAGCGCAGCGATAGCCTCGAGACCACGCCGGGAGCGCGGCCCGCGAAAAGCGCGCCGACGTGGGAGGAGATCTACCAGGTCCTGCGCAATCGCGGCTGGCTACCCGAGTTCAGCGCTCGCCTTCCAGACGATGACGCCGATTGACCTCGGACCCCGCCGATGGACGGCGGGGCCCCCTGAGCTCAGGGCGTGGCGCGGTCGCCTGCCGCCACGGCGGCGGCAATTTCCGACCGCCGCGCAGGGCCGAGCTCCGGATTGATGAACTGCGCGACGTTGAGCGCCGAGACGGTGCGACCCGCCGCGCCCCAGGACCCCTCGCGGACCTCGTGGACGAGGATCCAGACGCGCAGCGGCAGCATGGGATCGGCCGCCTGGCCGCCGAACGCCCGCTGAAACGCGTCGGTGACACGCCGGTGGACGGCGCTCCGGCGTGCACCCTCCAGTAGGCCCTCGAGCACGAATACGTCGGCGATGAAGTGGTCCGGCGGAGCGACAGCCGCTGCGCGCAGCTCGCCGGCCACGGCCCAGTCCTCGGGCGCGACAACAGGAGCTTCGAGCGGGTCGACATGGGCGTCTCCCTTTCGTCGCGCGAGCTTGCTCGCTCGTAGCAACGAACGGGCCACGATCGAGGGTGCCCTCCGGGCCGGCCTTCCGCGTGCTGGTGCCAGTGCCCCGCGGTGTTTCGCGTTCCCCGGCCGCTGCGCCCGTGTCCGACCCTCACCTCCCTTACCAGCCGCTCTGTAGACCTCGCCGGCCGCATCCGGGAGAATCGGTGCGGAGGTGGACCGCTGCCCGCCTCCCGTTGGCCCACCATGCAACGCGTCCTCGAACCCGAGCTCATGACCGGGGCGGCGCAAGCCCGCGCCTACGCGGAGGCGGACTTCGAAGACTCGAACCGCCGCTTCGTCGACCGCTTCGCCGGGACGTTCACCGCAACGGAGGTCGGAGCATGGGCCCTCGACCTCGGCTGCGGACCCGCAGATATCACCATCCGCTTCGCACGCCTCTACCCGCGGTGTACGGTGCACGGCGTGGAGGGCTCCGCTGCGATGCTTCGCTTTGCACGGCACCTTCTCGACCAAGCGCCCGACGTCCGCAACCGCATCGAGCTGGTGCAGGCTCGGATTCCGGGCGCGGCGCTGCCCCGGCACGCCTACGACACGCTGATCAGCAACAGCCTCCTCCATCACCTCCCCGATCCGAGCGTGCTCTGGCAGACGCTGAAGCAGTACGCCGTCCCCGGCGCTCCGGTGCTCGTCATGGACTTGCTGCGGCCAGACTCCGAGGGCCGGGCGCGAGAGATCGTCGCGGCGTACGCCGGATCGGAACCCGACGTTCTCAAGCAGGACTTCTACAACTCGCTACGGGCCGCCTTCGAGCTCGAAGAGATCCGCGCGCAGCTTGCGGCGGCGGGATTGAGTAGCCTCGCCGTCGAGCCGGCGAGCGACCGCCACGTCATCGTGTGGGGTCGAATGCCGTCGGGCCGGAATCGGTGAGCGCTCTACCGCTGGGGCGGGAAGCGGTCGTCGCGAGAAGTCCGTCGCCGTGTCGTAGTCGGTCCGCACGTCGATCACCGGCGCGCAGGCCGCGCTGCGAGTCAAGGTGAGCCGACCAGACCAGCGACGCCGCGAGCGCGTACGAGGGCACGCAGCTATCCCGGGCGTGCCACCGACGCGGCGTGGAGCCGTAGATTTCACCGGCGGCGCCGTTTGGCCGGCGGTTTCCCCAGTGTCATGAGCCCAGGCCCGACCACGGCCCGGACGTCGCGCGCGCCGATCGCCTTCCTGCAGTGTCCGCAGGCGAGCGCCGGCGCGATGTCGTGCTCGCACGCCTTGTGGATCAACACGAGGGGCGGGCCGTCGCTTCCGGCGAGCCACCGGTCGCCCCAGCGCATCATCGCCACGACCACCGGATAGAGGTCGAACCCCTTCTCGGTGAGCCGGTACTCGAAGCGCCGCGGCCGCTCCTGATACCGGACGCGCGTCACGATCCCGTGCCGCACCAGCGCCGCCAGGCGGGTGGCGAGCACGTTGCGCGCCACCCCCAGGTTGCGCTGGAACTCCTCGAAGCGGTGCGCCCCGCCGAACGCCTCCCGTATCACCAGCATGGTCCAGCGCTCTCCCACCACCTCGAGGGTTCGGGCGATCGAGCACGGCATCCGGCCGATGTGATCCCAGCGCACGCCCCTGTATCCATCACTTAGTTGCATTATGCAACTAACTTGAGCTACGAGTGAGTTCATAAACGCAACTGACGGAGGGCCCCCATGCAGCAGCTCATGTTCCTGGAAGCCGGCAAACTCGAATGGCGCGACGTCCCGAGCCCGCAACTCGCGGCAGCCGACGACGCGCTCGTTCGCCCGACCGCCGTCACCACCTGCGACCTCGACGGCGCCATCGTGCGCGGTCGCGCGCCGTTCGCCGGCCCCTTCCCCTTCGGCCACGAGTTCGTCGCCGTCGTCGTCGAGGTCGGCGACGCGGTCACCACGCTGCGCGCGGGGCAGCGCGTCAGTGTGCCGTTCCAGATCTCCTGCGGCGCGTGCGCGCGTTGCCGGCGCGGCCTCACGAACAGCTGCACCGCGGTGCCGCTGCGATCGATGTACGGCCTCGGCCCGCTCGGCGGCGAGTGGGGTGGCGCCTTCTCCGATCTCGTGCGCGTCCCCTTCGCGCCCGCCATGCTGATCCCGCTGCCCGCAGAGATCGAGCCCGCGGCGGTGGCGAGCCTCGGCGACAATCTCTGCGACGGCTGGCGGACCGTCGCCCCGTGGCTTGCGGAGCGCCCGGACGCCGAGGTGCTGGTCGTCGGCGGCACCGGCAGCGTGCCACTGTACGCGGTCGAGATCGCGGTGGCACTCGGTGCCGGGCGCGTCGACTACGTCGACCACGATCCGCAGCGACTCGCGCTCGCCACCGCACTCGGCGCCAACCCGATCGCCGGTCCCTACCCGCGGCGCGCGGGCGAGTATCCCATCACCGTCGACGGGAGCGCCGATCCCGCGGGGCTCGCTTGCGCGCTGCGCTCCACCGAGCCGGGCGGCGTCTGCACCAGTATCGGCATTTACTACACCGAATCGACGCCGGTGCCGCTGCTCGAAATGTTCGGCCGCGGCGTGCGCTTTCACACCGGTCGCGTGAACGCCCGCGCCCACATGCCGGCGGTCCTCGATCTGGTGCAGTCCGGACGGCTGCACCCCGAGCGGATCAACTCGGAGCTGCTCCCGTGGGACGAGGCGCCGCGGGCCCTGGCGGAGCCGTCGCTGAAGCCGGTCTTTCTACGGGGGCCTGCCGCGTCAGCGTGACGTCGCCGACGCGGGACGCTCCTCGATCGGCGCTTTCAACTGTAGCTGGTGGCCGTTGCGCTGCACCACCAGCTCGATCTCCTTGCCGACGCCGAGGACGTAGAGCCAGGTCTGAAAATCGCCGACGGAGAGCAGGCGATGGCCGCCGAGGGCGAGCAGGAAGTCGCCGGGGACGATGCCGGCGCGAGCCGCGGGGCTCGGCTCGAACACGTCGTCAATGTAAACGCCGGTCTCCGGGACGGCCATCGAGCGGGCCTCGGCGCCGAGACGGCGGCGGAGCAGCGGCAGCTCGAGCACCGAGACGCCGATCCACGGTGACTGCTTCGACTGCGCCACCTTCAGGGCCTCGTAGAGATTGAGCACGAGGTTGATCGGGAGCACGTGCGTGGCGGCCGGCGCGTCGCCCCAATCGTGCTCGGGCGGGCCCGGCTGCCGGACACTCATGCCGACGACGTGGCCGAGGACGTCGGCGATCGGCCCGCCGAGGCCACCGGACGGGACGATGAGCGAGCTCTGGACGCGCGTCGCCGAGCGTTCCTCCTGATAGCACTGGCGTTCGGGTGGCGCGGACACGAGGCCGACAGCGAACGTCTTGCCGGCTCCCGGTGGGTCGCCGACCGCGATCAGCCACTGGCCGATCTGGAGCCGCTCGCTATCGCCGAAGTCGAGCGCGGCAGACCCGTTCGTGCGCACCGCGTCCGCCACCTGGATCACGGCGAGGTCGAGCGTCGGCTCGGTACCGACCACACGCGCTTCGAGATGCGACTGGTCCTGGAGCTCGACGTCCACGAAGTCGACCGGCTCGCCGCGCTCGTTTCGCATCAGATGGTCGCAGGAGAGGACGTAGCCCTCGTCGTCGACGAGGAAGCCGGTGCCGGCGTGGACGGCGCGAAAGCCCGGATAGCGGAACTCATCGCTCGCGGACGCGGTCCACCCCTCGGGCCGAGACGGCCGCGCCGTCGCCGACCCCTGGTCGCGCACGTAACCCGTCACGCCCACCACGCGCGGCATGATCCGGCCAGCCACCGCGGCAAACACCTCCTGGATCTGGAGCGCGGCCGTGACCGCCGGGCCGGCGGCCTCGGGTCCGGCGAAGGGCACGCTGCCGCCGCCCGGAGCCGAGAGGTTGGCGCGAAACCAGTCCACTTCACGGGCGGTCGCCTTGGGACGCTGCTCGCGCAGCCGCGCGAGCAGCTCCTCGTTCGACGACGCGGCGAGCTCTTCGAGCGCGAAGCCGATCCCGTCGGCGACTCGCTTGGGCTCGAAGTCGGTCCGCAGCGTCATCACGAAGAAGGCCACGTCCCAGCGCTGGCGCTTCGTGTACGCAGCCGAGAACGACGGCATCGCCGTGCCGTCGATGCCGAAGGTGAGGGCGTTGTAGACCTGGCGCGGGGAGAGTCGCTTGATGAGGTCGCCGCGAAAGGCGGTCGGCGGCGGGTCCATGCCGGACGCCAGATGCCCGTCGCCCCCGCCCCCCGGACCGTGACAGGGGGCGCAGTCCGAGACCCAGAGCCGGCGTCCGCTGGCGAGGTTCGGGAGCCCGGCCGGCGTCTCGGTCGCGCCGAGCGCCTTCGCCAGTCCGGGCAGCACCCGCCGCGTCGCCGCGAACACCTCGTGCTCCGCGGCTCGGCGCTCGATCAGCTGCTGCACCTCGCGCAGCCCGTGGCTGACTGCATCGGGGCGCTGCTGGCGGGCCTCGTACTCGCGGATGATCTCCTTCGTAAAGCGCAGCACCTCACCGTACTCGAAGGCGCTGACGACCTTACCGTTGCGTACCGCGCCGGCGTAGTCCGTGCCCACGTATTCGAGGAGAAAGACCAGCCGCCCGGCATCGCCTGGGGGCTCGGCCGCACAGGCCGGCGCGGCGACGCGCAGGAGCAGCGCCACGGCAGCGACAAGGACGCGCCGCGGACGCTTGCGGGAGAAAGCCCACATGCTTCCCACATTTACGTGGCCTGGCGCCAAGTTGCGAGCAGGTGGTGGTGGAGGGCGCGTTGACTTACCCGCCTCCTGCACGGAGCCTGGCGGGCCGACGTCCTCGCCCGAGCACCTGGCCTGGGTGTCGCGCGCCCGGACGGGGTGGCCAGTTTTCTCACTTGTCCTTTTCGTCAGTTCGATGCTAGTCCTGGTTGCCCCAACTGGGCGAGCGTTACGACTGTCCTCACCGCGAGCGACTGCTCGTGTCCGCCGGGCGGCGCGTGCGTTGCACTGTGACCCATCGCGGTTCTGAAAGACCACGCGGACAAACGGCCGGCGACCCCGGCAAGCGCGCGCGAACCGGCGTCATGGTCCACAGCTTCGCGCGGTGAGCGCCATGCCTGGCATGCGCCTCGACGATCACTTCGCCCGGGGCTCGCGGGGCATGCCGCGAGATCTCCCGACGACACTCGGGCCGCCGCTCCGCTGGCTGGGGCACCACTGGTCCATCGACCTGACGGCGTTGCCGCTCTTCCACGGCCTCTCCGTGCTCTCGCGTGCGCTCGGCGAGCGCATCGTCGAGCACTGTCTCACCGAGCGCCTGGACATCGACGTCGAGCGCCGCATCAAGCCCGCCGAGAATCCCGAGCTGGCCGCGCTCGGGTGCGTGGGCGTGAAGGTGCTGGCGGAGCGGGACGTGGTGGCCCATGTCCCGGATGACGTCGAAGGCTTCCAGCACCACCTGCGCGCGGTCTTCGGTACCCTCCAGCAGGAGCGCTGGCGCCGCCGGCTCCTGCCGGAGGACTCCGCCGGTGCCGAGGCGCTCGTCTTCACGTTCTCCGTCCGCAACGACTTCGAGTACCGCTTCGTGCTCGACCGCGTGCCCGCCGGCCATGGCGCCGGCCGCTTCTTCCTCCGCATCGCCGTGGAGAACCCGCGCGGACGCCGGCTCGACCTCACCTCGATTCCGCACGCGGCCGTGGACGATCTCGAGGCGCGCGAGTACATCGCCGGCTCCACACGCATCGCCCAGACGCTGCGCGACCTCATGCAGCGGGAAGCGGACCGGGGCCGCCGCGCTCACCAGGAGCGGCGCAAGCCACGCTCCTTCGTCTTCGGCCAGCTCGAGAAGGCCGGCCTCGGACACCTGACACTCGTTCACCTCACGTGGAGCGAGCGCTTCGGCGGCTGGCTTACCGGCGTGGACCCGGCCCGCCTCGATCGCGTCCTCAAGAAGCTGCTGCTCCTGCTCGAGGACCAGGCGGCCCGCCGCGAGCTCCGGGCCGAGCGCACGGTCGAGATCGTCGACGACGACGTGCAGCTATTCCTGGACTTGAGCCAGCAGCAACGCGTGCTGAACGTCGCCTTCGATCAGCCACGCCGGCGTGCGAGCATCGATACGTATCTCGAGCGCATGCCGACGCTGGCGGCGGTGGTGCGCCGGCGCGCCGGCGAGCGGCCGCTCGCGGGACTCTCCGTGCTCCTCGTTCACCACATCACCTCCGAGGTGCTAGGACTGGTAGCCGCGCTGCGCGCCCTCGGTTGCGAGGCCCTGACCGTGCTCTTCGTGCGCTACGCCGGCGAGATCCCGAACGAGTATCTGGAGGCGCTGCTCGACCTCGATCCTCACACCCGTACGTTCGCGCTCCAGAACATCCAGGACCCGGACGTGGTCGAGGGGCACTTCATCCTGAGCCACCAGTTCAGCCCACTCGCCGGGCTCGAGCCGCTGGAGGAACGGCTGCGGACACACGCGACTCGCTACCTCGACGCGATGACGGCGCTCGCCGTGAGCCTCTTCGCTCTGCAGCTCGAGCATGCGCGGCGCCTCCTCGTGATCGAGGACGGCGCCTACCTGATGCCACTCCTCACCCGCCGCGCCGCCGAGGGTGCCACGCTCGGCGCGCTCGTGGCGGAACACGGCGCCCGGCCGGCACCGGCCGAGCTGGCGGAGCGGCCGCTCCGCGCCGTCCTCGAGGAGCGGCTCGTCGGCTCGGTCGAGCATACGCGCAACGGGTTCGATCGCCTGGCGGCGGCGGAGCGCGCCGCCGGCGGCCTCATCCGGCCGGCGTACTCGATCGCGATCTCGCGCATCAAGGTGGAAGAGGAGGCTCGGGAGGTGGCCGCCGGGATTCTCGCGGCGCTCGAATCCGTCTACCACGCGCAGGGCTTCGTCCTCGGCCGCCGCCATCCGCTCGTGATCGGCTCGCGGGGTGCCATCGGCACCAAGGTCGTCCAGGCGCTTTCGGCGGGACGGTTGGAGGATGCAACCGTCCTCGGCCTCGACGTGAAGATCGCGCGTCGAACGGGAAGCGAGGCCCGCCGCTGGGCGGAGCTGCCGGCCGCGCGCCGCCGCGCGGTCGACCTGGTGATTGGCGTGGTGGGGACGTCCGTACTCGAAGCGAGGGAGGCCGAAGAGCTCGTCCTCCACGGTAGCGCGCCGGCGATCACCCTTGCCAGCGGCTCGACCAAGACGGTCGAGTTCCGGGGCGTGGCAGACTGGATCGAGCGCCTGCTCGCGGCCGAGCGCCCGCGCATCCGCGGCCGGCCGGTCACCGTCTCTGCCGCCGACGTCACCGACCCGCAGAGCGGGCGCGTCTACGGCAGAGCCTTCACCGTCCGCGTCGGTAGCGGCCGGGCCGCGAGAGAAAAGCGGCTCATCTTCGTCGCCAACCTGACGCCGGTCAATTTTCTCTTCTACGGCGTGCCGACGGAGATCATGGACCGCGTGATGGCGCAGCTCCTGCGAGCGTCTCTGGGGCTCGTGCGCGCCGTGCGCACTGGAAAGATGGCCGCTGCTCGCCTCTACGCGGTCGATCGCGACATCCCGGACCGGGCGTTGTGAGCGGCTCTGCCGTGCCCGCGTCCTCGCCTTTCCCGGCGGCTACGCGTGGACCCTGGCACGCATCGACCACCGTGGCCGACGCCGAGATGTCCGTGGCTGAATCGAGCGAGCGCTAGCTACGCGAGTGGGCAAAGTGGAGCCGACCGGAGTTGAACCGGCGACCTCTTGAATGCCATTTCGTTCAGGGGCCGCGCGGGCCATAGATTCCTAGCAAGTTGGGTTGCAGATCGCGGCAAAGGTGACCGCGACTCGGCTGTCGAATGCGCCGGCGGGAAGCCGCCCCCGCGAGAGTGAGCATTCGCGCCCGCTCTTGCATCCGTGCGGTCCACTTGTGCGGCCGCGCCGGCACTTCGGGCGGCATAGCGTTTGCTCCTGACCACTGGCCCTATGCTCTTCCGTACCTGCGACCGCGAACGACGGCTGCCGACGGCGCTCGCACGACTGGCGACGCTCCGCGGTATCACCGCCCTCCTCCTCCTGGCGACGGCCGCTAGCGCCGCCCCTCTCACGCCGGGAGAGGGGTGCAACCCGTCGCTAAGTTGGTTCTGGCGCGTCACGGTCGGGGAGAACCTCTTCTTCAACGCCTGCGGTTCGTATTGGGATTGCCAGCTCTGGAGGACCGACGGCACGAATACTGTTCAGCTGTCGAACATCGTGCCCACCGACCCGTACGACGCTTGCGCCAGGCGCCTCACGGAGGTGGATGGGCGAGTATTCTTCGAGACCGGCGGGTGGTTTACAATCGACCCCAGGAACGGCGGAACGTTCGGCAACGATTACCAGCTCTGGGTGAGCGATGGGACGAGCGAGGGTACGGTGCCCGTGACCGATTCTGGCGAGGTCACGAGCAGCTCCAGCGATTGGATCGGAATGGCTGGACACCTCTTCTTCACGGCCTGGGACGGAGCCTCCAAGGAGCTTTGGAAGAGCGACGGTACCGCATCGGGCACCGTCCCGCTGACAAGCTTCCGCTGGTGGAAGGGATCGGACTACTCCTCCAGTACGTTGTGGAACCTCATGACCTTCAACGGCACCCTGCTCTTCTCACGCTGCCAGGCGGACCGGGGCTGCGAGCTTTGGAAGAGCGATGGGACCGCCGCCGGTACCGTCCGCGTCGCGGCCGCCATCACACCGCCCTGGGAGGAGCCGGACCAAGATTACAACTGGGCGTTGGTCCAGTTCACCCGCCTCGACGACCGGCTATTTTTCCAGGCATGCAGGGGATACGGACATACTCCGTTGAACTGCGAGTTGTGGCGAAGTGATGGCTCGCAGGCAGGAACGGTGCGCGTGACTCACTTTCATCCTGGTATACCTATCGATCAGGATAGGTTGGGCTGGGCGGACCATTCTGAAATGGCGGCAGCGAACGAACGGGTCTTCTTCCGAAGCTGCCAGCCAGACGCGGGCGGGGAGATCACACCGGGCACGAGCTGCCGATCCCTCGCCGAAGCACATGAATGCGGCTGGTCCTGCGGCCTCTGGACGAGCGATGGGACGCCGGAGGGTACCGTTGAGGTGCTCGGCGATTCGTGGCCCGAAGACATCTGGAGCGACGGCGGAGAACTGCTCGTAAGATTTCTCGACGATCCGAACATCTGGACAAGCGACGGCACGGCCGCCGGCACCATGCCTCTTGTTAGCGGGAGCCTACCGACGACCACCTCTACTACCGCCGCGAGCACGAGTAGCACCAGTACGACCACTTCGACGGTTACGCCAGACTCGACGACGAGCACGACCAACTCGACCGCGGTACCCCTCTCGACAACCAGCACAACCACCATCAGGGTGTCGGTCTCGACGACGAGCACGACGCTGACGTGCTCAAGCGATGCAGGCGCCCTTTGCGACGATGCCGACCCCTGCACCGTGGACCTCTGCGACGCCGGGCGCTGTCGCCACGAGCTACGCCCCGGACTCGCTGGCGCTCGCTGCCGGCTGCGCCATCAGGCACCGTCGCTTGCCTGCGAGGACGGGATGCCCGACCGACTTGAGCACCGGCTCGACCGGGCGCGCAGGCTCGTCAAGCGAGCGGCCGACGCGAGCGATCAGCAAGAGGCCCGACGCCTCATCGGGCGGGCGGAGCGGCACCTCGAAGCCGCCGCGAGGATGGTGGCCAGGAGCGCGCAGGACGGAATGGCGCCCGCGTGTGCCGATGCCCTGGAGCGCGCCATCGCGGAGGCCCGCGCCGGAATGAATGGCTGGCTCGCTCGCGATGGCGGTCGCTAGCGGCGGGCCGGGCTTCGCCCACCCTCCCCTAGTCGAAACGGATGTCGTAGATCCGATCGATGCTTCAGCGCGGCATGGGGGCCATGGGAAGGCCGAGGTGCGTTGCCGCCTGGCGGAGCCGACCGTCGTTCGAGCAGAGGGGCCACGACTGGGCACGCTCTGCCGAAGCCAGATGGATCGCGTCGAGCGACCACAGCGCGACGGTGGGGTGACACACGGCGAGAATACCGTTTGCCCGCGCGAGGACCTCCGCCGTCAGCGTGACCAGGTTCAGGCGTCGAGCCTCGATGTCGGCCTCGATCTGCTTCCAGGCGCGGCGGCGGTGCGATGCGGTGATGCCGCGCTCTCGCTCCTTCCGCAGCAGCGCCGAGAAGCACTCCGTGACGACGATCTGCGAGGACCAGACGACCTCGCCGTCGACCATCTGCGCGTAGAATGCGCTATCGGACTCCCGCACGACGAGCTTCACGAGAATCGCCGTGTCGAGGTACATCGTCAGTCGCGCCCGTCCCGCTCCTCCCGGACGAGGATGTCGGCGGATCGTCCGGTCCCAGCTCGTGCCGCCCGCAGGAGCTGACGGTTGACCCGAAACGGGCTGGGAGCGCGACCGAGCCCGACGATCTTCGCCTTGGGCCGCCCGTTCGACGTGATCACGATCTCCTCACCGGCCGCGGCCCGGTCCAGGAGCTCCGACAGTCGAGCCTTTGCGGTCCGCACCGTGGCAATCATCGGTAGCCAGTGTAGCCACCCGTGACTACACCGGCAACACCCCTACCCGAATGCTTCCAGGAATGGCGACGCTCGCTGGACCTTGGAGGCCCAATCGTGGGCATCGGTCACAACAGGGAGGATCGGGGTGAGACGGAGGCCCGACGCCTACCGGAGTGGGGCGAACGGCAAAGTGGAGCCGACCGGAGTTGAACCGGCGACCTCTTGAATGCCATTCAAGCGCTCTCCCAACTGAGCTACGGCCCCACACCGGCGGGACTTGGGGACAGGCGCCTCCAAGCTGGTTCTATATAGCTGCGCGTTTCGCGCTAGGTCAACCGCGACCGCGGCGCGATCGCGGGGCGTGACGCCCGTGGTGCGGGGTCAGTTGATGACAAAGTACTTCTCGGGATTCACGGGGCGCCCGTTGACACGCACTTCGAAGTGGAGATGCGGGCCCGTGGCGCGGCCGGTGCTGCCGAGGGTGCCGATGCGCTCGCCCTGCTCCACCGCCTCTCCTTTGCGCGTCTGCAGCCGGGCGAGATGGCCGTACCACGTGTAGATGCCGCTCCCGTGATTGACGACGACGAGGTTGCCGTAGCCGGGATCGCGGCCGGCATACGTCACACGCCCGGCGGCGGCCGCCTGGATGGGCGTGCCGTAGGGCCCGCGGATGTCGATGCCGGCGTGATGCTGCACACTCTGCGACCAGGGAGAGCGGCGGCTCCCGAACGGGGAGCTGATGGTCTTCGATGCGCTCACCGGCCACAGGCTCGGGATATCCGGGCGAATGCCGCGCTCGTCCTCCAGGAGGGCGACGAACAACGAGAGCGTGTCCTTCGTCTCCTCGGTCACGCTGCGCAGCAACTCCAGGTCCTCGTATGCGTAGCCGAGCATCACGGCGGCGCTGTCATCGACCGGCGTCTCGGGCGCGCGCGCCCGCACCGGCTGCACCGAGGCGTCGTGCTCGCCCTCGAGGCGCCCGAGCGCACGCACCTGATCCTTGAGCGCCTGGAGCTGCGTTGCCTCGTCACGGAGCTGCGCCAGCTCGGCGACGACGACGCTGAGGGCGCGATGCTGATCGTGCACGAGCCGCTGCTTCTCGAGCGACTGGCGTCGGACCCAGCTCAGGTCCCGCAGCCGCGCCTGGTAGTCCCCGTGCCACTGGAGCGCCGCGCCCGTGAGTATCCCGCCGCCCACCAGCCCCAACGCAAACACCCCCGCCACCAGGTACGAGAGCGGCATCCGCAGCACGCGGCGCCGAGTGACGACGACGATCCAGCTCGTGCGCAGGCTACGCATGCAGACACCTTCCTTGGAGAAGTCAGCGCCACCGCTGATGGCGTCATCACCAAAATAGGCGATCCCCCACCCTGCCATCGTGGGACGCTTGTAATCAACGTAACAAACTGCGCGGAGAAATGTCAAGAAAAACGGCCGGAAAGCCCCCACCCGGAGGGTCTTGACCCGGGCCCGAGGCCGCCGTTACTGGGTACGTGCAGTTGCAAGCATTTGCTGGGCGTGATGGTGCGATTCCTGCCGGCGCGCCGAGCCGCCCAGCATGCGGGCGATCTCGGCGATCTGCTCGGCACGCTCGAGCCGCCGGACGAGGGAGACCGTCCGGCCGGCAACGGTGTCCTTGGAGACCCCGTAGTGGTGGTCCGCAAAGGCGGCGATCTGTGGCAGATGGGTGATGCAGATGACCTGCCCGCGCGCCCCGAGCGCCTTGAGCTTGCGTCCCACGACCTCGGCGACCATGCCGCCGATCCCGGCATCGACCTCGTCGAAGAGCAGCGCGGCGCCGGCCGCCCCGCCCGGTCCCATCGTCTTGAGGCCAAGAATGATGCGCGACAGCTCACCGCCGGAGGCCACCCGCGCCAGGGGTCGCGCCGGCTCCCCGGGGTTGGCAGCTAGATAGAACTCCACGTGGTCCCATCCGCGCGGCCCGATCCGCCGCTCCTGGCTTTCGACGTCGGCGAACCGCACCGTGAACGCGGCCCCCGTCATGCCGAGGCCGCCGAGCTCGGCCGCCATGCGCCGCTCGAGCTCCTTGGCGACGCGCCGCCGCTCGACCGAGAGCTTTCCCGCCCACTGCGCGGCCTCGCGCTCGGCAGCCGTGAATCGCTCGCGCGCCGCGGTGAGCTCCTCGTCGCTCACATCGAGGCCGCCGAGCTCGGTGCGAAAGCCGGCGCAGACGTCGGGGAGCGAGTCGGCGGGCACATCGTACTTCCGCGCCAGGCGCCCGATCTCGGCGAGACGTGCCTCGACGGTGGCGAGGCGTTCGGGGTCGTCGGAGATGCGATCGGCGTAGCGGCCGGTCCACACCCCGGCCTCCTCGATCTGCGCGAGCACGGACTCGAGCATGGCGGTGGTCTCCCGCACCTCGGGATCGATGCCCTCCATCTCCCGCAAGCGGGCGATCGCGCGCCCGACCACATCGACCGCGGCGCCCTCGCCGCTGTAGAGGCCGCGCTCGACCTCGCGGGCGATGCCCAGCAGCCGCGCCGCCCCCGCGCGCTTGGTGCGGTCGGCGGCGAGCGTCTCCATCTCGCCCTTGCGCACCGCCGCGCGAGTGAGCTCGTCGATCTGGTAGCGCAGCAGCTCGGCGCGCGCGCCGGCCGTCGCTCGGCGCGCCTCGAGATCCGACACCACGCCGCGCGCCGCCTCCAGCGCCGCGTGCCGGCGCACCATCTCGGCGACCGTGAGTCCGAGACCGGCCACGGCATCGAGCAGCTCGCCGTGCGTTTCCACTCGCCTGAGGCTTTCGTGCTCGTGCTGCCCGTAGACGCGCACGAGGAGCGGCGCGAGGGCCCCGAGGACGCCCACCGAGGCGAGGCTGCCGTTCACGTAGCTCCGCGCGCGGCCGGTTGCGGGAAGCACCCGGCGCACGACCACCTCGTCCTCGACCGGAAGGCCGGCGCCCTCGAGCACGCCGCGCACCTCGGGAATGCCGGTGGCCTCGAAGGCCGCCTCCACGATCGCCTCGGCAGCCCCGGCGCGCACCACGTCCGCGTCGGCGCGGCCGCCGAGCACCACCGCCAGGGCTTGGAGAATGAGGGTCTTGCCGGCGCCGGTCTCGCCGGTGATGACGTTGAAGCCTTCCTGAAACGCCACCTCGACATCGTCGATGATGGCGAAGTCCTTGACGCGCAACGTCCGCAGCATCGTGCCGCGGGCGAGCGCGGTCACGTCCGGAGCGGCGGCCGGCTTCTTCGGTCCTGATCCGAGGCCGAGCTTACGCACTGCGCCCTCCCCTCTCCCCCACCCCGGCGCCCCAGTGCAACTTGCTGCGCAGGACGTCGAAGTACATCCGACCGGACACGCGGGCGAGCACGATGCGGTTCGCCGAGCGCCGGACCCGCACCACGTCGCCGTTGCGCAACGCCACCCCCTCGTGTCCGTCGAGGGTGACGGACACGTCCTCGTTGCTCCGCAGCACGACCTCGACGTGGGCACCGTCGTCGAGCACCATCGGTCGATTGGTGAGGGTGTGCGGGCAGATCGGGGAGAGCAGCATCACGCCCACCGCCGGCTCGACGATGGGCCCGCCGGCCGACAACGAGTACGCCGTCGAGCCGGTCGGAGTGGCGACGATGAGGCCGTCACCCTTGTACGTGCACAGGTGCTTGCCGTCCACCTTGGCCTCGAGCTCGATGATCCGCGCGAGCACGCTCTTGTTGATCACCACGTCGTTGAGGACCTGATGGACGCTGAGACGACGCCCGCTGCGGACGACCTCGGCGCGCAGCATGAGGCGCGCCTCGGTCTCGTAGCGGCCGTGAAGCAACGCGTCCACGGCCTTGAGGGCCTCCTCGGGCGGGGTGTCGCTGAGAAAGCCGAGGCGTCCCACGTTGATGCCGAGCACCGGCACCGGCCGATCGTTCGCGAACGGCACGATGCTCAGCAGCGTGCCGCCTCCACCGAGAACGATCAGGCCATCGCTCCGCCGAAAGATCTCCTGTCGCGGGACGGCGACGACGGCGCCCAGGCGCGGCGCCACCTTCTCGTCCGCGACGACGGCGACGTTGCGGCGCTTGAGCACCGCGAGCAGTCTGCGTCCCAGCGTGACGGCGGCAGGTCGGTTGGGGTTGACAATCAGCCCGACGCGGCGGATCCGCACCCTCCTGCCCATCGACCTCCCCACCCCGGCGCGAACCTAACACACGGGTCGCGGTGTTGCCAGGAGCCCGTGCGTGTTAGAGTTCCTGCGTGCGCCCCCATGCGCCGGCGGCGCCGGCACGCAGGCGGCGCGCGTCATCACTGGAATCGGGCCATGCGGCGGCGTGATCGCGATCCCGATCTGTTCACGGCGTCCGCCGATGCGCACGCCGCGGAGGACGCGGACGACGCACGGATGCGCGGCAACGCGCCGCTCGCCGATCGCATGCGGCCGCGCACCATCGCCGAGTTCGTGGGCCAGGAACATCTCCTCGATCCCGGCCGCATCCTGCGCGACGCGATCGAGCGCCACCATCCCCCCTCGCTCATCCTGTGGGGCCCGCCGGGGAGCGGCAAGACCACCCTCGCGCATCTCGTCGCGCGCGCCGCCAGCGCGCACTTCGTGCCGTTCTCCGCGGTGCTCGGGGGGATTGCCGAGCTGCGGCGCATCGTCGAGGAGGCGCGCGACGAGCTGCGCCGGCATCGCCGCGCCACGATCCTGTTCGTCGATGAGATCCATCGCTTCAACAAGGCGCAGCAGGATGCCTTCCTGCCGCACGTCGAGGACGGCACCATCACGCTCATCGCGGCGACCACGGAGAATCCGTCCTTCGAGATCATCCCACCGCTGCTCTCTCGCACCCGTGTCCTGGTGCTCGAGCCGCTGTCGCCCGAGGCGATCCGGACCATTCTCACCCGCGCGTGCAGCGATGCCGAGCACGGGCTCGGCACGCGCCAGCTCACGCTCGCCGCCGCCGCGAGCGACTTCCTCGTCGAGCACAGCCAGGGCGACGCCCGCATCGCGCTCAACGCGCTCGAGGTGGCGGCGGACCTCGCGGCCGGCGCCGGCCGCAGCGAGATCGATCTCGCCGCCGTCGAGGAGGCGGCGCAGCACCGTGCGCTGCGCTACGACCGCGCGGGCGAGGAGCACTACAATCTCGTCTCCGCGCTCATCAAGAGTCTGCGCGGCAGCGATCCCGACGCCGCCGTCTACTGGCTGGTGCGCATGCTCGAGGGTGGGGAGGATCCCCTCTTCATCGCGCGCCGCATGGTGATCTTCGCCGCGGAGGACATCGGCAACGCCGACCCTGGCGCGCTGCAGGTCGCCGTCGCCGCCAAGGACGCGGTCCACTTCGTCGGCCTGCCCGAGGGCCGCATCCCGCTCGCGCAGGCGGCCACCTATCTCGCCACCGCACCAAAATCGAACGCCGCGTATCGGGCGCTCCTCGCGGCGACGGCGGACGTGAAGCAGCACGGGCACCTGCCCGTGCCGCTCGAGCTGCGCAACGCGCCGACGCCGATGATGAAGGCCATGGGCTACGGCAGCGGCTATCTCTACCCGCACGCCCACGAGGGCACGATCGTCGCGCAGCAATACCTGCCCGACGCGCTCGCCAGCCGGCGCTACTACGAGCCCGGCACGGTGGGCCACGAGGCGGAGATCAAGGCGCGGCTCGACGACTGGGCGAAGCGGCGCGCGGCCGCGGCAGGCGCACCGCCGCGGACGACCCGCGAGCGCAAGGGCTAGGCCCAGCCCCCTAGTACCGCACCCGGACGAGATACAGGCCGCAGGCCGGCGCCATCGGGCCGGCCTGCCGGCGGTCGCAGGCGGCGAGCAGCGCCTCGAAGCGCGCGACGTCGAGGGCGCCGCGGCCGACCTCAACGAGCGTGCCGACGATGTTGCGGACCATGTGGCGCACGAAGCCGGTGGCTTCGATCTCGTAGCGCACCACGTCGCCATGACGGCCGAGGGCGCTCGCGAACGTGCGCCGGACCGCGTGACGCGCGGTGCAGTCGGCCGCGCGGAACGAGGAGAAATCGTGCTCGCCGAGCAGGATCTCCGCCGCGGCGCGCATCGCATCCACGTCGAGCGCGAACGGCACGTGCCACGCCCGCTGGCGCCAGAACGGCGACGGGGCGCTGCGGTTGAGAATGCAATACGTGTAGGTGCGAGAGCGGGCGTCGCGCCGCGGATCAAAGCCCTCGGCCGCGGCGTCGGCCGCGACGACGGCGATGTCCGGGCCCGCGAGCGCGTTGAGGCTGCGGCGGAGCGCCGCGAGGTCCGGGCGCCGCGCCGTCCGGAACGCTGCCACCTGCCCGCGCGCGTGCACGCCCGCGTCCGTCCGGCCGGCCGCCACGATGCGCACCGGCTCCCGGAGCACGATGCCGACGGCCCGCTCGAGGGCACCCTGGACGCTCGGCGCGTTCGGCTGCAGCTGCCAGCCGCAGAACCTCGTGCCGTCGTACTCGAGGGTGAGCTTCACCACCATCGTACTCTCGCGTACTCTCGACGACCCGTGTGGGCGGGAGCGTAGCGATCGCGCGCGGCAGGATGGCACCGGTTCGCCGGGACCGCTGGGGCCATCGCGCGCCGCCACGGCCCCCCGCAGGCCGGGCGCGGCGGCTCACGCGCGGGGCAGCAGCGCCTCGGCGATCGCCACGGCGTTGGTCGCAGCCGCCTTCCGCGTGTTGTCGACGGCGACCCAGAACCCGAGTGAGCCGGGCCGATCCTCGTGCGCGCGCATGCGGGCGACGTGCACCGCATCGCTCCCCACGGCATCGAAGGTCGTCGCGTAGGCCTCACCGTCGTTCGCCACAACCGAGGGCGCCTCCCGCAGCGCGGCGTGCGCGGCCGCCACGTCGAGCGGGCGCTCGAGCTCGATCGTGACCGCGGCCCCGAGGCCGAAGAACGTGGGCACGTGCACGGTCGTCGCCGCGACGGCGAGCGCCGGGCGATCGAGGATGCGGCGCAGGCTCTGCCGCAGCAGGCGCTCGGCCTGCGCGTGGCCGGCTGCATCGAGCGCGCCGACCGCCGGAATGCAGCTGAACGCGATCTGGCGCGGGAAGACCTCCGCGCTCGCCTCCCGCGCGCTCAGGAGCGCGGTCGCCTGCTCGCCGAGCTCGGCCACGCCCGCGCGTCCGAGCCCCGAGGCGGGCTCGTAGGTCGCGACCGTGACCGCGCGCAGCCCCGCCGCCGCGTCGAGGGGCGCAAGCACCGCGGCGAGCGCGCCCGCCGCCGCCCCGGCCACCGCGACGAGCCGGACGCCGCCGCCCGCGGCGACCGTGCGCAGGTTCACGCCGGGCACGAGCAGCGGCACCGCGGGCGCCGCGACGAAGCGGTCGCTCAGGTCGACGACGAACGCGCCCGCGGCCGCGAGCCGCTCGGCGAAGCGCTCGCTCACCGCCGCGCCGCTGCAGAGAAAGACGACGCCGCCGCCGTCGAGCGCCGCGTCGGTGGCGGCGTGCACGGTGAGCTCGTCGGCCCCGAAGGTGACCCGCAGGCCGGCGGAGGCCGCGGATGCCAGCGCCCGCACCTCGGCGGCCGGGAACTGCCGCTCGGCGAGCACGGCGAGGATCTCCTCGCCCACCAGACCCGTGGCGCCGACCACGACGACGATCGGCTCTGCGCCGCTGCTCACGCGGATCTCTCGTCCTCGCGGCGCGCGGCGATCATGCCCGTCTGCCGCGCATAGTTGAACAGCCCGCCCGCATCGATCACCGGCCGGGCCTCGCCGAGCGCCCGCAGGCTGAACGTCTTCCCCGTCCGGCGGTTCTCGAGCGTGCTCGCGTCGAGGTCGAGCACCGCCTCGTCCCCGGTGGCGAACTCGCCAACCAGGCGTGCTGGGCTCTCGACCGGGTAGAGCTCGCCCGTGGCCACACAGTTGCGGAAGAAGATCCGCGCATACGACTCGGCCACCACGGCCTTGGCGCCCGCCGCCCCGAGCGCGATCGGCGCGTGCTCGCGTGAGGAGCCGCAGCCGAAGTTCTTGCCGCCGACGACGATGCGATAGCGGGTCTGATCCCCGTCGGTGACGAACGGCGGGTGCCCGCCCGCCAGACCGGCGAAGGCGTACGAGCCGAGCTTGCGGTACTCCTCGGGGATCGTCGGCACGAGGTTCAAGTACTCGGCCGGAATGATCTGATCGGTATCGACGTTGTCGCCGACGACGTACACCGGTCCTGCCACTATCTGTGCCATCGTGGCCCTCGCTCTCTCCGCTCGTTCGTCATCGTCACCCGAGCACCTCGCGCGGATCGGTGATGGAACCGCGCAGCGCGGAGGCCGCCACCGTGTACGGCGAAGCCAGGTAGACCTGCCCCTCCTTCGCCCCCATCCGTCCCGGAAAGTTCCGGTTCGTGGTCGAGATGCACACCTCGGGACCGTTGATGCGCCCGAAGGTGTCCCGGGGCCCGCCCAGGCAGGCCGCGCACGACGCATCGAGCGACACCTTGCAGCCCGCCTCCTCGAAGATCTCGAGCAGGGTCTTGCCGCCCAGGCGCTCGGAGCGCAGCCCGGCCGAGATCTCCGTCGTGGCCGGAACGAGGAACGTGTCGACTGCGACCCGGCGCCCCTTGAGAATGCGGGCCGCGTTGACGAAGTCGGTGAGCTTGCCGCCGGTGCAGGAGCCGATGTAGGCCCGCGTGAGCTTCACGTCGGCGAGCTCGCGCGCGGTCGCGCGGTTGTCCGGCGAGTGCGGCCGGGCGACGGTCGGCTCGATCGCGGCCGCGTCGTAGCGCCGCGACGCGAAGAAGCGGGCGTCGCCATCGTCGAAGACCTCCGTAAATGGCGTCGTCGTCCGCGCCCGCACGTAGTCGCGGGTCACGTCATCGGGTGGGATCACGCCGTTCTTGCCGCCCGCCTCGATGACCATGTTGCAGAGCGTCATCCGCTCTTCCATGGTGAGCCGGGCGACTGCCTCGCCGCAGAACTCCATGGCACGATACGTCGCGCCGTCACAGCCGATGTCGCCGATGGCGTGCAGGACGAGATCCTTGGCGAGCAGATACTCCGGCAGCGCGCCCACGAACTCGAACCGCATCGTGGGCGGAACCTTCACCAGCAGCTTCCCGGTCCCCATCACGAACGCGGCGTCGGTGTTGCCGATGCCCGTGGCGAACTCGCCAAAGGCGCCGGCGTTGCAGGTGTGGGAGTCGGTGCCGAAGAGCACCTCACCGGGCCGGCAGTGCCCCTCCTGGGCGAGCGCGATGTGACAGACGCCTTTGTAGCGCGGCGTGCCGACGTCGTAGTAGTGCCGGAACCCCTGCGCCGCGGCGAACTCGCGCAGGATGTCGACGTTGCGATGTGCCTTCTCGTCCGCCGTGAAGATGTAGTGGTCGGGAATGATGACCACCCGCTCCGGGTCCCACACCCGCGCCTCGCGCCCGAACTCGCGCTTGAAGATCCCGATGGTCCCGGGACCGCACACGTCGTGCGTCATGAGCAGGTCCGCCGCCACCCACACGTTGTCGCCGGGCTCGACCCGCGTCTTGCCGGCGGCGCGGGCGAGGATCTTTTCCGTCATCGTCATGCCCATCGTGTCACCTCACGGTCCTTCCACGTCGGCCATCCGGCGATGGCGCCGCCGATAGTCGAGCCGATTGAGCGCGTTGACGAACGCGAGGGCGCTCGCCGTCACCACGTCGGTGTGGACCCCCTGCCCCATCGCCGTCAGCCCGTCCGCGCGGACCAGGCAGGACACCTCGCCCTGCGCCTCGGTGCCGCCGGTGATGGCCTTGACCGAGTAGCGCTCGAGCCGCGGCGTCTCTCCCGCGACGCGCGCCGCGAGATCGCCGATTACCTTGTAGCACGCGTCCACCATCCCGTCCCCGGTCGCCTCGCCCTCGTGCTCGCCGCCATCGATCCGCACGCGGACCTGCGCGCGCGGCTGCGCGCCCGTCGACGAGGTGACGCTGAGCATGATCAGCTCGTACCGGTCCGCCGCCCGCCCGTGGCCCTCGGCGACGATGGCGATGAGATCCTCGTCGAAGATCTCCTTCTTCCGATCGGACAGCGCCTTGAACCGATCGAAGGCCGCGTTCATGTCGAGGTCGCCGCCGAGATCGATGCCGAGCTCCTTCAAGCGTGTGACGAAGGCGTGGCGACCCGAGTGCTTGCCGAGCACCAGGCGGTTGGAGGCGAGCCCGATGGTCTCGGGACGCATGATCTCGTACGTGATCTTGTTCTTGAGCACGCCGTCCTGATGGATCCCGGCCTCGTGCGCGAAGGCGTTGTCGCCGACGATGGGCTTGTTGATCGGCACGGCGATGCCGGTCACCTGCGAGACGAGGCGGCTCGCCGGATAGATCTGATCGGTGACGATGCGGGTATCCACGCCCGGGAACCGCTCCGCGCGTGTCTTGATCGCCATGACCACTTCCTCGAGGGAGGTGTTGCCGGCCCGCTCGCCGATGCCATTGACGGTGCATTCCACCTGCCGCGCCCCCGCCCGCACGGCCGCCAGCGAGTTGGCCACGGCGAGCCCGAGATCGTTGTGGCAGTGCGCGCTCCAGATCACCCCGCGGGCGCCCGGCGTCCGCTCGATGAGGTAGTGGAACAGCGCGCCGAGCTCCTCGGGCATGGCATAGCCGGTCGTATCCGGCACGTTGATCGTGCGCGCGCCCGCCCTGATGACCTCGCCGAAGACCTGGACGAGATAGTCGCGATCGCTGCGCGAGGCGTCCTCGGCCGAGAACTCGACGTAGTCGAGGTGCGCTTTCGCCCGCGTGACCGCCCAGACGGCGGCATCGAGGACCTCCTGCCGGCTCATCTGCAGCTTGTGGCGCAGATGAATGTCGGAGGTGGCGATGAAGATATGCACGCCCGGCCGCTTGGCCCGCTCGACCGCCGCGATCGCGCGATCGATGTCCGGTCCCCGTGTGCGCGCGAGACTCAGCACGATGGGCGCAGCGACGATCGCCGCCACCCGGCGCACGGCCTCGAAGTCGCCGTCGGAGGACGCGGCGAACCCGGCCTCGATCACGTCGACGCCGAGCTTCTCGAGCTGGCGCGCGACCGTGACCTTCTCGTCCACGTCCATCGTCGCCCCGGGCGACTGCTCGCCGTCGCGCAGCGTCGTATCGAAGATCTGGACGAACTCCACAGGCTCCCGAGACTCCACAGGCGTACTCATGGCATCCCCCTGCCTCTCCGGCACGCCACCTGAGCCCATAAACAAAAAGGCCGCGGGTTCGAGATGCCCGCGGCCCTAGAAACACGAAAGCCACGAGCAGCCGAACCCGCCCGTGGCATCCCGGCAGAGGTCGAAGCTTGCGCCTATACCTCCCCGGATCCCGCGGGCGGGCACGTAAGCAGCAGTGGCAGCAGCAATCGCATCATGCGCTCCGCGCGAGACACGGGGTGGAACATCGACGTGCTTCCATGTACCGCTACAGCCAGGAGGTTGTCAAGCTCGGCACGCCCCGCCCTCACGCGGCGGCCTTCGCCGCCCGCTGCCGGCGCCAGCGCCGCAGCGCCAGCAGCCCCCGCACGGGACCGGAGCGGGCATAGCCCGCCGCAGCGAGGAAGAGCACCACCTGCGGGATCGCAATCGCCACCTGCACGAACAGGATCGCCAGGAACAGCATCCAGAAGGCCTGGCGGCGGCGGAACGGCAGCTCCTTGAAGCTGAAGTAGCGGAAGTTGCTCACCATGAGCGCGGCGAGCGCATAGGTGAGCAGCAGCAGCGTCGCTTGCTTGTGCGTCGCGCCCGCGCCGCCGACGTAGTAGTAGAGGAGCACGACGGCGGCGATCACGGTGGCGGCGGCGGGAATCGGCAAGCCCACGAAGCTCCGCTTCTCCACCGAATCCACCTGCACGTTGAAGCGCGCCAGGCGCAGCGCGCCGCACGCCACGTAGAGCGAGGCGGCGAGCCAGCCCCAATCACCCCACGGCACGAGGGCCCAGCGATAGGCGAGCACCGCCGGCGCGACGCCGAACGCCACCAGATCGGCGAGGGAGTCGTACTCGATGCCGAACCGGCTCGTCGTGCGCGTGAGGCGCGCGACGCGGCCGTCGAGCACGTCGAGCACCTGGGCCACGAGCACGAACACGGCGGCACGCTTGAAGTCCCCGGACAGCGTGAGGGTGATGGAGTAGAAGCCGGCGAGGAGATTCAAGGTGGTGAGAAGGCTCGGCAAGAGGTACACGCCGCGCCGCAGCGGCGAGTCCTCACCCCCCTGTCCGCGGAGCACCCTGAGCGGTCCCTTCATGCGTACGCTCCAATCACCGACTCACCCGCCCGCAGGCGGTCGCCCGAGCGCACCCGGACCGCCACCGCTCGGGGCAGGTAGAGATCGACCCGCGACCCAAAGAGAATGATACCGCAGCGCACGCCCCGCTCAACCGGGGCCTCCGGTCGCACGTAACACACGATCCGCCGCGCCAGCGCCCCGGCGATCTGAATCATGAGGATGCGCTCCTGGCGCTCGTCGCGGATGAGGATGGCGTTGCGCTCGTTGTCCGGTGACGCTTTGGGCGAGAACGCGGCGTGGAATTTTCCCGGCTGATAGCGGACGGCGAGCACGGTTCCGGCGACCGGCGCCCGGTTCACGTGCACGTTGAGCGGCGACATGAAGATGCTGACGCGGGTGGCGGGCCCGGGCAGCTCGGCGGTGCGGACGTCCGGCTCGACGTCGATCACGCGCCCGTCGGCGGGCGAGACGACCAGGCCCGCGCCGTCCGGGATGCGCCGCTCCGGGTCGCGAAAAAAGTTGACGAAGAAGCCCGCGAGCACGAGCGCGACGATCGCAGGGCCCTGCCATCCGCCCAGCCCGGCGATCAGCGCCGCGCCCGCCGCCGCACCGACGAACGGATAACCCTCGCGCGCAATCCGCATCGTCCGCAGTACCACCCGGAATGCTCCGGCGCCCCGCGACGGCCTCGCGTGGCGAGCCGTCTATCGCGGCAGTTCGCGTCTCTGTTTCCGCCTCAGTTCCGCGAACGGTCGACGAGCCGATTCGTGGCCAGCCACGGCATGAGCGCCCGCAGCCTCGCCCCGACCTTCTCGATCGGGTGGTTCGCCGCTTCCTGGCGCAGCTCGCGGAAGTGCGGCAGGCCGCAGCGATACTCGGTGATCCACTCCTCGGCGAACTTGCCCGACTGGATGTCCGCGAGGATGCGCTTCATGGCCGCCCGCGTCTCGGCTCCGACCACCTTGGAGCCGCGCGTCATGTCCCCGTACTCGGCCGTGTTGCTGATCGAGTAGCGCATGTCGGCGATCCCGCCCTCGTAGAGGAGATCGACGATCAGCTTCACTTCGTGCAGGCACTCGAAGTACGCCATCTCGGGAGCGTAGCCGGCATCGACCAGGGTCTCGTAGCCCGCGCGGATGAGCTCCGTGAGCCCACCGCAGAGCACCGCCTGCTCGCCGAAGAGATCGGTCTCGGTCTCCTCGCGAAAGCTCGTCTCCAGCACCGCCGCGCGGGTGCCGCCGATGGCCTTCGCGTAGGCAAGCGCCACCTGCTTCGTGTCGCCGCTCGGATCCTGCTGCACGGCCAGCAGGCACGGCACGCCCCGCCCCTGCTGGTACTCGCTCCGCACCAGATGCCCGGGCCCCTTCGGGGCGACCATGAACACGTTCACGTTCGCGGGTGGAGCGACCTTCTTGAAGTGGATGTTGAAGCCGTGTGCGTAGGCCAGATACTTGCCCGGGCGCAGGCCGGGTGCGATGTCCGTGGCGTACAGCTCGCCGCCGAGCTCGTCCGGGACGAGCACCATGATGATGTCCGCCCAGCGCGCCGCCTCGGCCGTGTCGACCACGCGCAGCCCGGCGGCCAGTGCCTTCGGTCGCGAGGCGCTGTCCGGCCGCAGCCCCACGACGACGTCGATGCCGCTGTCCTTGAGATTGTTGGCGTGCCCGTGCCCCTGGCTGCCGTAGCCGATCACCGCCACTTTCTTGCCCTCGAGATGGGCGAGGTCCGCGTCACGATCGGTGTAGACGTTCATGCTGCCCGTTCCTCCTCGCCGCTTCCGGTGGCCGAGAACAGCCGCGCGCCGCGGAAGAGGGCCACCTTGCCGGTGCGCGCGATCTCCCGTAGCCCCAGGGGCCGCAGCAGCTCGAGAATGGCCTCGATCTTGTCGGTGGTCCCCGTCACCTCGATGACGTACGTGTCGGGCCCGACGTCAACGATCTTGCCGCGGAAGACATCGACGATGTTCAGGATCTGCGCGCGCGTCGCCTCGTCGGCCTTCACCTTGATCAGCACGAGCTCGCGGTCGACGTAGTGCGTGTCCTTGAAATCGGTGACCTTGATGACCGGGATGAGCTTGTGGAGCTGCTTGGTCACCTGCACGAGCACCTGGTCGTCGCCGGTCGTCACCAGCGTGATCCGTGACACCGAGGGATCGAGCGTCTCGGCGACCGAGAGGCTCTCGATGTTGAACCCGCGGCCGCTGAAGAGCCCGGCGACCCGAGAGAGCACGCCGAACTCATTCTCCACCAGGATCGAGATCGTGTGTCGCATTCGTCGCCCTCCTGCGGCGCGCGCACCGCGAAACATAGGCGCCCGCCGCCGTCCACGCTCCGGGACCCCGGCGGTGGACAGCGTACGCCACCCCGGCGCCCGCGAACGCGCCGCCGCCACTCCCGTTCCGGGCTCACGCGGTCGACCGCTCGCGGTGCGGCCATCGTAACGGGCCGATGGGGACAGCCTGGACGGTCGCGCCCGGGCCGTCAGTGACCCCGGTAGCGGGCCAGAATTTCCATGATCCTGTCCTTGCCCGCGAGCTTGAGCTTCTGCAGCCGCCGCTTCTGGAGTTCTTCGTCCGGGCTGAGATAGCCCTTCTGCTGGAACGTCGATATCTGGCGCTCCAGGTCGAGGTGTTCGTCGTAGTAGCGCTTGAGTTCGGCGTCCCGCTCGAGCAACGAGATGATCAACTGCTCGTCGTCCTTCTCCATACTGCACGAGCCCTCATCCGTCGTCGCACACCGTGCGCGTTCCTCCTGTCCGGTGGCGCCTTTACGGTAGTATACGGCCCGTTTGATTGTCAACGCGCTTGCGGCGGCGCGCGGCATCCCTACTTCGCCGCCCGCGCCTCGGTGCCGGGGGTGTCCTCGTTCGAGGACCGCCCGGCTGGACGATGGACCTGCACGTAGGCCGAGCGCACGTAGCACGGCTCGAGCTGCGCCACCGCATCGAGACCGGGGAGCGGCGCCAGCGCGGCTCCGAGGGCGGCGACGACGCCACCGCGCGGGTGGTAGTGCGTGAACGGGAGGACGAGGGCGTGCCCCCCGAGTGTCGCCGTGATCTCCGTCTCGTAGCGCTCGGCCCCGTCACCGAGAAAGCGACAGCGCTCCGCGCACCCGGGAGACCCGGCGCCGTGCGCGACCTCCCGCAGCAGCTCGTCGGGGCGCACGAGCATCGGGGCGGCCTCGGCCTCCAGGGCCCCGTCCGCGCGCGCGCGATAGAGCGCAGCGTACACTTCCCCCCTGCGCGCATCCAGCATCGCGCACACGCGCTCTCCCGGATCGGCGGCAGCGACCGCGGCGAGCGCGTCGAGCGTCGGTACGGTCACGAGCGGACACCCGAGCGCGTACACCATCCCCTTGGCGAGGCCGAGCCCGGTGCGCAGCCCGGTGAACGATCCGGGGCCGATCGAGACGGCGATGGCGCCGAGGTCTTCGGCGCGACACCCAGCATCGGCAATGACCCGTGCCACCAGCGGCGCGAGCGCGCGGCCGTGGCCCTCAGCGGCGTGGCCCGAGCGTTCAGCCACCACACAGCCCCCGTCCGTGAGGCCGACGGAGCCGATCGCCGTCGCCGTATCGATGCCGAGGATGCGCGTTCCTCAACCCTCGAGCAGCCGATGGATGTCGTTGTAGAAGACGAAGAGCATCAAGGTCACGAGGATGAGCAGCCCCATCTGCTGGGCGATCTCGCGATGCCGCTGCCGAATCGGCCGCCGCAGCAGCGCTTCGAGGAGAAAGAAGAACAAATGGCCGCCGTCGAGCACCGGAATGGGCAGGACGTTGAGCACCGCGAGGTTGATGCTGAGAAAGCCGAGGGCGTTGAGAAACGGACCGAGGCCCTGGCGCGCCTGCTCCCCCGCCGTGCGCGCGATGGCAATCGGGCCGCCGAGCTCGCGCGCCGAGATGCGGCCGGTGACCATGCGGTAGAGTCCCTCGAACACCAGCAGCACGCCGGTCGTCGCACGCTCGACCCCGAGGGACACGGCTCGATGTGCCGGCACCGGCGCGAGCTCCGTGTCGCGCACGACCCCGATGAGATACGTCTCCCCGGTTGCCTCGCCGAAGAGATCGGTGGCCTGTCGCCGCTCCGGCGTGATCGGCAACTGCACGATCTGTCCGGCGCGGTCGACGGTGAGGTCGAGCGTCCGCCCGCCCGAGTCGCGGATGACCTGGGCGAGCCCCTCCCAGGTCGTGATCGGCGCGCCGTCCACCGCCGTGATCAGATCACCGGCGGCGAGTCCGGCCTTCTCGGCCGGCATTCCGGGCGTGACGCCCGCCACGCGCGGTAGGTCCGAGGGCGTCGCCACGCCGTAAAACAGATGGAGCGCGATGTAGATGAGGATGGCGAAGATGAAGTTGAAGACCGGCCCCGCCGCGACGATCAGGGCCCGGTGCCCGACCGGCCGCGCCGAGAAGGCGCGTCCGGCCTCGGCCGGATCGAAGCCTTCGGTGTCGTCGTCCTCGCCGAGCATCTTGACGTAGCCGCCGACCGGAATCGCGCTGAGCGCGTATTCGGTCTCGCCGATCCGGCGCGCAAAGAGCACCGGCCCGATCCCCACGGAGAAGCGCAGCACGCGGACGCCGAGCCGCTTGGCGACCAGAAAATGCCCGAACTCGTGGACGACGATCAGGACCGCGAGCGCGACGACGAACGTGAGGGTGTAGAACAGAAAGGTCGGCATCGGGCTCGTGTACGGGTCAGGACTGCCCTCGCCCCGCGTGGCTCGGGGGGCGCGGACCGCGCCGCCCGTTCAGAGTAGCGCGCCCCTCACCCATATGCCAGTAGCGTGTAGTAGTAGACGAATACGGCCGGAAACACCAGGCTGTCCACCCGGTCGAGGATGCCTCCATGGCCGGGAATGATCCACCCGGAGTCCTTGGCGCCGAAGGCGCGCTTGAACATCGACTCGGTGAGATCGCCGAGCTGGGCGAGGACGCTGACCGCGCCGCCGAGGAGGCATGCCTCGACCATCCCGAGCCGCCGGAAGAAGAAGAATCGAAACACCGCCGCCCCGAGGACCGCGGAGCCGAGCGCGCCGACGGCCCCCTCCACGGTCTTCTTCGGGCTCACGTGCGGCACGAGCGGCGTCCGGCCGAAGAACCGGCCCGTGAAGTACCCGCCGGTGTCGCTCGCCATGGCACAGACGATGGTGAAGAAGACCCACGACGGCCCGCTCGACTCGCGCTTGAGGAGCACCAGGTGCGCGAGGAGAAAGCCGGCGTAAAGCACGCCGAGCACGAGGAAGCCGGCGCGCGTGACGGCCGGCGCCATCCCCTCGGCGTCGAACAACGTGAAGAGCAGCCCGATCACGACCGTGCACGCGATCGCCGGACCCCAGAACTCCGAGCGCTGGGCCGCCATGCCCACAGCCACCAGGATCGCCAGCGCCACCCCGACGCGCCGGGCGCCCCCGTGCGCGGGCAGCGCCATCTGGAAGAACTCGTAGGCGGCCGCCGCCGAGGCGCCCACCACCACGCCCGCAAAGACCGGATGATACTCGTGGATGATCGCGACCGCGAGCAGGGGCAGCGCCACCAGGGCGGTGACGACCCTAGTACGCAGCACGAAGCGGCTCCCGCTCGACCTGGTCGGGAGTGCGCCCGAACCGCCGCTGGCGCTCCTGAAACTCGGCCAGCGCCTGCAGGAACTCCCGCTCGCGGAAATCGGGCCAGAGCGTCGGCGTCACGTAGATCTCCGTGTAGGCGAGTTGCCAGAGGAGGAAGTTGCTCACGCGCATCTCCCCGCCCGTGCGGATGAGCAGATCCGGATCCGGCATGCCCGCCGTCGCCAGATGATCCGCCACCACGTCGGGGGTGACGCCGTCGGGCTCCATCTCGCCCTGCTGTACCAGGCGCGCGATGGCGCGAACCGCCGTGGTGATCTCCTCACGCGCCCCGTAGCTCACCGCGAGAATCACCGTCATGCGCGTGTTGTGGCGCGTGGCATGCACCGTGCGCCGCAGGAGCTGCCGCACGACCGCCGGCAGTCGCCGCGTGTTGCCGATGGCCACGAGGCGGATCTCGTTCTTCATGAGCTTCTTCAGCTCCGAGACCAGGTAGCGGCGCAGCAACCCCATCAGGGCGCCCACCTCCTCGCGCGGCCGGTACCAGTTCTCCGTCGAGAAGGCGTAGAGGGTGAGATACGAGATGCCGAGCCGCCGCGCGGTCTCCACCACCGCCCGCACCGCATCCTTGCCGCGCCGATGTCCCTCGACCCGTCCGAGGTCGCGCTGCTGGGCCCAGCGGCCGTTGCCGTCCATGATCACCGCCACGTGGCGCGGCAGCCGTGCTGGGTCGAGGGGGATCATCAGACGGCGAGGATCTCCTGTTCCTTCGCCTTGAGCACGCGGTCGACTTTTTCCACGAACTCCTTGGTGAGGGCTTCGATCCGCTCCTGCCCGTGGCGCCGGTCGTCTTCCGCAACCTTCTTGTCCTTCTCCAGCCCCTTGAGCTTCTCAATCGTGTCGCGCCGATGATTGCGGATCGAGACCCGGAACTCCTCGCCCACCTTGCGAATGTGCTTGACGAGGTCGCGCCGCCGCTCCTCGGTGAGCTCGGGGATGGGAATCCGGATGATCTTGCCGTCGTTCTGCGGCGTCAGCCCGAGGTCCGACTGCAGCACCGCCTTCTCGATCGCCCCCATTGCCGACCTGTCGAACGGCTGGACGACGAGCAAGCGCGCCTCGGGCGCCGTGAGGCTCGCGAGCTGGTTGAGCGGCGTGCGCGTGCCGTAGTAGTCGACGGTGATGCCTTCGAGGAGGGCGGTCGAGGCCCGCGCCGTGCGCAGCCGCGCCAGCTCCTTGCGGAGCGTCTCCTCGGTTCGCCCCATCTCCTTGCGACACTCCTCAACGAGTTGTTCGATCATGGCCGCCCTCGTGCACCAGTGTCCCGAGCGTTTCGCCGCGCACGGCCCGCAGGATGTTGCCGTTCCGCAGCAGGTTGAAGACCAGGATCGGGAGCTTGTTGTCCATGCACAGCGAGATCGCCGTGGCATCCATGACTTTGAGGTTCTGGTTGAGGACCTCGATGTAGGTGAGCGTGCCGTACTGCTTGGCGTGGGGGCTCACCTTGGGATCGGCGTCGTAGACGCCGTCCACCTTCGTCGCCTTGAAGATCACCTCGGCGCCGATCTCCATCGCCCGCAGCCCCGCCGCCGTATCGGTGGTGAAGTACGGGTTCCCGGTGCCACCACCGAAGATCACCACGCGCCCCTTCTCGAGATGCCGCGTCGCCCGGCGGCGAATGTAGGGCTCGGCCACCTGCTGCGTCTCGATGGCGGACATCACGCGGGTGTGCACCCCGAGCTTCTCGAGCGCGTCCTGAAGCGCGAGGGCATTGATGAGGGTCGCGAGCATGCCCATGTAGTCGCCGGTCACCCGATCCACGCCGGACCGGGTGCCGGAGAGCCCCCGGAAGATGTTGCCGCCGCCGATGACGACGGCGAGCTCGCAGCCCACCTCGTGGACCTCTTTGAGCTGCTCGGCGAAGCCGTAGACGACGTCGGGATCGATGCCGTATCCGCGCTGCCCCGCGAACGCCTCGCCGCTCAGCTTGAGCAGCACGCGACGGTAGCGCAGACCTTCTGGCGGGTCGGCGGACGGTGGCGCGTCGTCGGAGTTAGGAGGGCTTCCCTTCATGGGCGGCGGCCAGCTGTGCGGCGACTTCGCCGGCGAAGTCCTCCTGGGGCCGCTCGATACCCTCCCCGAGCTGATACCGCACGAAGCGGCGCACGGAGATGGGCTCGCGGATGCGGAGGCCAACGTCGGTCACCACCGCGCCGACCGTCTTCTCCGCGTCCTTGATGAAGGGTTGCTCGAGCAGGCACGTGTCCTGGAAGAACTTCTCCAGCTTTCCCGCGACGATCTTCTCGATTACGGCGTCCGGCTTGCCGGACTGCCGCGCCTGCGCGGCGTAGATCTGGCGCTCGGCGGCAAGGTGCTCGGGCAGGACTTCCTCGCGCCTGACGTATCGGGGGACGGCGGCCGCAACCTGCATGGCGAGATCCTTCACCAGCGCCTGGAACTCGGCCGACCGTGCCGCGAAATCGGTCGCGCAGTTCACCTCGATCATCACGCCGATCTTGGCCCCGGGGTGGAGGTAGTTGCCGATGAGCCCTTCGGCCGCCACACGCCCGGCCCACTTCGCCTGCTGCGCGAGCCCCTTCTCCCGCAGCCAGCGAATCGCCCGCTCCTCGTCGCCGTCGCAGGCCTTGAGCGCCTTCTGGCAATCGAGGATGCCGGCCGCCGTTTTCTCTCGTAGGGACTTGATCTGCTCGGATCCGACCGATGCCCCGCTCATACCTCCGCCCCCTCCGCGACGAGCGAAGCCTCGTCCACGGCTGGGTCGGCCGGCGAACCGTCGGCGTCTTCAACCGCCACGGGCACCGTGCTCGGCGGCGTCCCGCCCTTCTGCTGCGCCTCCTGCAGCTGGCGCCCCTCGATCACGGCATCGGCAACGGCAGCGCAGTAGAGTCGGATCGCGCGGATCGCATCGTCGTTGCCCGGAATCTTGTAGTCGATGAGATCGGGATCGCAGTTCGTGTCCACCACCGCGACGATCGGGATCCCGAGCTTGTTGGCCTCCCGGACCGCGATCTCCTCCGCCTTCGGATCGATGACGAAGACCGCATCGGGCAGCTTGCGCATGTTCTTGATCCCGCCGAGGGCGTGATTGAGCTTGTCCGCCTCCCGCCGCAGGTCGAGCAGTTCCTTCTTGGTCAGGGCGGCGGCGATCTGCGGATCGATCAGCATCTCCTCGAGCTTCTTGAGGCGCTCGATCGATTGCTTGATCGTCTGAAAATTGGTGAGCGTGCCGCCGAGCCAGCGGTTGCTCACGTAGAACATGCCCCCGCGCTCCGCCTCTTCCTTGATGGCCTCCTGGGCCTGCTTCTTGGTGCCCACGCAGAGGATCGCGCCGCCCTGGGCGGTGAGATCGCGGACGAAGCCGTACGCCTCCCGAAAGAGCTTGACGGCCTGTTGCAGATCGATGATGTAGATGCCGTTTCGCGCGCCGAAGATGTACGGCTTCATCTTCGGGTTCCAGCGGCTCGTCTGGTGCCCGAAGTGCACGCCGGCTTCGAGCAGGGTCTTCATGCGAATGTCGGCTAGTCCCACGTTGGACGTTCCCCCTCTGCGGTGCGCGATCGCGCTATCCCAGGGCATACCAAAAACCGGGCGGCCATTGCAACGAGACTCCGGAACGCGCGCCCGCGCAACGCAGACCGAACACCGGCGGCCCGCGCGACCGCCGCGATCTCGCACGCCGATCCGGACGCGGCGCCGGGCACGCTACTGATTCATGGAGTCCAGGAACTCCTGATTGGTCTTGGTCCCCTGCAGCTTGTCCCGCAGGAACTCCATGGCCTCGACCACGTTGAGCTGTGAGAGCAGCTTGCGGAGGATCCACACCCGGTTGAGCGCCGCAGGCGGAATGAGCAGCTCTTCCTTGCGGGTGCCCGAGCGATTGATGTCCATGCACGGGAAGATGCGCTTGTCCATCAGGCGCCGGTCGAGATGAATCTCGCAGTTGCCCGTGCCCTTGAACTCCTCGAAGATCACCTCGTCCATCCGGCTGCCCGTGTCCACGAGCGCCGTTCCGATGATGGTGAGGCTGCCCCCCTCCTCGATGTTGCGTGCCGCGCCGAAGAACTTCTTGGGCCCGCGCAGCGCGTTGGAGTCGACGCCACCGGAGAGGATCTTGCCGCTCGGCGGCACGACCGCGTTGTACGCGCGCGCGAGCCGCGTGATGCTGTCGAGCAGGATCACCACGTCCTTCCCGTGCTCGACCAGGCGCTTGGCCTTCTCGATGACCATCTCGGCCACCTGTACGTGCCGCGTCGCCGGCTCGTCGAACGTGGAGCTCACCACCTCGCCCTGCACGGACCGCTGCATGTCCGTCACTTCCTCGGGGCGTTCGTCGATGAGGAGCACGATCAACACGATGTCCGGATGATTGCGGGTGATGCCGTGCGCGAGGTGCTGGAGCATCATCGTCTTGCCCGTCCGGTGAGCCGCCACGATCAGGCCGCGCTGCCCTTTGCCGATCGGCGTGGTCAGATCGATGATCCGGGTGGTGAATTCCTTGGGGTCGTGCTCGAGCCGCAGATGCTCGTCGGGATAGAGCGGCGTCAGGTTGTCGAACAGGATCTTGTCGCGCGCGCGCTCGGGCTCCTCGTAGTTGATCGTCTCCACCTTGAGGAGGGCGAAGTAGCGCTCGCCCTCCTTCGGCGCGCGGATCTGCCCCGAGACGACGTCCCCGGTGCGCAGGTTGAAGCGCCGGATCTGGCTCGGGGAGACGTAGATGTCGTCGGGTCCGGGGAGATAGTTCGCATCCGGCGCGCGCAGAAAGCCGAATCCATCGGGGAGAATCTCGAGAACCCCCTCGGCGGAGATGGCGCCGTTCTTCTCGGTCTGCGCCTGGAGGATGGAGAAGATCAGCTCCTGCTTGCGCATCGACGCCGCCCCGTCGACGTTGAAGCTCTTCGCCAGCTGGGCGAGGTCGCCGATGCGCTTCTCCTTGAGCGTCCGGAGCGTCAGCTCCGGCACGCTGGCACCGCCTTCGACGGCCTCCTTCGGCCGCGCCCGCACCATCTGCTCCCCGTCTCCGACCCTCGCCGGCTCGTAGCCTCCACTCGCCCCCGCGGGGCTGCCCGAGGCCCCTCCGCGCGGGCCGTGTCCGCGGCCGCCGTGCGGACCGCCGCCTCTGCGCATGGGCCCACTCATCGCATCCTCGCTCCCGACCGCAGCCGCGTGCCGACACCGTCACCGGCGCCCACCACTCCATCCGCTCCCGCACGCGCGCCGGGGTCGTCGCTACACCGCTGGTCCTGTACGTTGAAAGGCACTGAGTTTTGGTTCAGTCGGGCGATCTTGCCTTATCGCCCCAGCCGCGCGCCTGTTCCCGAGGGCTGGCGCGGAGTCGTGTGGTAGATGGCTCGCCGCTGGCCAGCGGCGGCTCCAGTGACAGCCTCGCCGTGTTTGATTAAGTAGGTGGCTCGTTCCCCTTGCGGAGGTCGTGACGGGGATCGTACTCTGACTACCGTAGTCAATCGGCACCGCCCTGTCAAGTCTGTCAAGCCGTTTCGCTCATCCGGGAGGCGCCCCCGTCGGCGTGCCGGCGCAGCAGGGCGACGAGCCCCCGCATGTCGGCGGGGAGGGGCGCCTCGACCCGCAGGGTGCCGCCCGTGCCGGGATGGACGAACTCGAGGCGCGCGGCATGCAGCGCCTGGCGGGGAAACCGGGCCAGCGCGTCGAGCAGCGACGCACGCGCGCCGCGATGACGCCCGCCGCTGCCACCGTACACGCGGTCGCCGACCACGGGGTGTCCGACGGCGGCGAGGTGCACCCGGAGCTGGTGGGTGCGGCCGGTGTGCGGGTGCAGCCGCAGCACGCTCGCCACCCCGTAGTCGCGGTGCACGACGTAGCGCGTGAGCGCCGCCCGTCCGCGGTACGTCCGCACGCTCATGCGCTTGCGCTCGCGCGGGTGCCTGCCGATGGGACGGTCGATGACTCCCTCGCGCGCCGGCATGCGGCCGCGCACGACGGCCACGTATTCCTTGCGCACCGTGCGCTGCCGGAACTGGAGCGCGATGCTCTCGTGCGCCGCCAGCGTCTTGGCGACGAGCAACACCCCGGACGTGTCCCGATCGAGCCGGTGCACGATCCCGGGGCGCGCGGGCGCGCCGCCGGCGGGACGCGCGCCGAGATGATGCACGAGCGCATTCACGAGCGTGCCCCGCGGATGTCCGGGTGCGGGGTGCACGACCATTCCCGGCGCCTTGTTCACCACCAGCACGTCGCGATCCTCGTAGAGCACGTCGAGCGGCAGTGCCTCGGCAGCCGGAGCGGCGGCGCCGCCGGGAGAGGCTTCGAGGTCGCGCACCGCCTCGACCACGTCCCCGACGCGCACGAGGTAGCTCGCCTTGCGCGCGAGGCCGTCCACCCGGACGAGCCCAGCCCGTAGCAGCGCCTGCGCCTGCGCCCGGCTGCCGAGCTTGCCGCCGAGCACCTTGTCGAGGCGCTGATGCGACTCGGCCGCGCTCGCGACCAGTCGCACGAGCTCGCGGCCGAGCGCGCCCTCGCCACTCACGGCCGCACGTCCCGCGACGGCCGCGCGTCCGCTGCCAGCACCTGCCGAGCGCGCTTCGCGTCCTCACCGATCTGGCGCACGAGAGCATCCACGGACGGAAAGCGCATCTCGTCGCGCAGGCGCGCGACGAGCTCGACGCACAGCTGGCGGCGATAGAGGTCCCCATCGAAGTCGAGCAGGTGCGCCTCGAGGCCGCGCCGTTGCCCCCCGAAGGTGGGGCGCGATCCCACGTTCGCCACCCCGCCATAGGTGGCCTCGTGGACACGCGCCCGCACCACGTACACGCCATCGCGCGGCAGGAGGCCGGCGCGGAGCACCAGATTGGCGGTCGGAAAGCCGAGCGTTCGCCCGCGCCGATCCCCGGAGCCGACACGCCCCCACAGGCGGTGGCAGCGGCCGAGCAGGCCGGTCGCCATGGTGACGTCGCCCTCGCGTATGGCCGCGCGCACGGCGGTGCTACTCACGCGCACCCCCGCGTGTGTCACCGGGCCGACGACATCCACCCGAAATCCGTAGCGCTCCCCGAGTCGGCGCAGCACGTCGGCATTGCCCGTTCGGTTGCGGCCGAAGCTCACATTGTCCCCCACCACCATGGCAACGATGCCGACCCGCGCGCCCAGGTACGTGCCGATGAAGGCCTCCGGCGTGAGGCGGGCGAACTCCGGCGTGAAGCGGGCGAGCCAGACGAAGTCGAGCTCGGTGGCGGCGAGCAACGCCAGCTTGCCGCGCAGCGGTACGATCAGCTCTGGCGCGCGCCCGGGGCTCACCACCACCGCGGGGTGGGGATGAAAGGTCACCAGTCCGGCGCGGGCGTCGTGCGCCCGGGCGAGGGCGATCGTCCGCTCGAGAATCGCCTGATGCCCACGGTGTACGCCGTCGAAGTTCCCGAGGGTGAGGACCGTTCGGGTGAGCCCGGGATCACCGGCGCGCGGATGTCGGAGAACCTGCATGGGGCCGCCTCGAGGGACGGCTTCACCCCCGCTCGAGGGCGCTTAGTTTCGCACGGGCCTGGCTCGCCTCCTCACAGTCGGGATGCGACTGGATCAGCCGCTCGAGCACGATGCGCGCGTCGGCAGCATCGCCGAGCTCCGCAAACGCCAGTCCCTGTTTCAGCATCGCGGCGCAGACCCGGTCGCCTTTCGGATAGCGCCGGGTGACATCGTAGTAGGCAAGGATCGCATTGTTGAAGTCCCGTTGCGCGTAGTAGCACTCGCCGATCCAGTACTGCGCGTTGTCGGACAGCGGAGAGTCGGGATATTTCCGCAGGTAGCTGCGCAGGCGTGGAATGCCCTCGTTGCAGTTCTGCTGCTCGACGAGCGCGAGGGCCATGCGGTACTCGTCCTCTCCGGGCTGATCCCCGCCCAGTCGCGCAATCTCCTCGCCCGCGTTGGCACCCGGCGGCTGCGGTGTCGGCTCCGCGGCCGGCGTGGCGGTCTGCCCGGGAAGGGGCGTGGCCGCGGGCGGCTCACCCAGCGGGGACGCCAGCAGCTCGGGCTCGGCCCGAAATGCGCGCTTGCGCTCCATGCCCTCGAGCTCGCCACGGATGGCCTGCAATTCGCGCTGCTGAGCCTGGAGATCGCTCTGCGTGTCGGCGACCACGCGACGTACCTGATGGAGCTCGTCGCGAAGCCGCAGATACTGGTCACGGGTGGCACACCCGCCGAGGAGCAGCGCCGCGACTCCCACGGCGAACGGGATCCGCCGCCCCGCCATGTCGACCACGCCGATCATCGTACCCGATGCACCCGATCCAGCCGACGGGCTCGGACTGGCCGCGCACCCTTTTGCGACGTTCATCGTCACGCTCCCCCGTTGCGAGTCGCCGAGCCACGCACTCGCCGCGCCGCGTGGAGATGCACGCCTCTGCCAGCGCCTCCGGCAGAGGCGGGCGCGCGGCGCTACGGTGTCAGGACGACGAAGTGGACACGGCGGTTCCGCAACCAGCACGCCTCGGACGCTTCCCGGCACACCGGCAACTCCTCACCGTAGCTGATGGTGGACATGCGCCCCGCGTCGATGCCCATCGTCGCGAGGTAGTCGCGGGCCGCCTTTGCCCGCTTGGCACCGAGGGCGAGGTTGTACTCGATCGTCCCCCGCTCGTCGGTATGTCCTTCGATCTCCACCGTGGCACGCTCGTTGGCTTTCAGCCACGCGGCGTTCCGCTCGAGAATCCCCCGCGCCTCGGGGCTCAAGCTGTACGAATCGTAGTCGAAGCGAATGTCCTTGAGAAGGCCGTCCTCTTGCGGCGACAACCCGCGCCGCGCCCGGTCGAGGCTGCTGCCGCCGAGCCCGCCGCCCTCCTCCGACAGGCCCGCATCCCCGAGCCCGTCGGGGCCCATACCAGCGCCCCGGTCCTTGCGGCCACACGCGGAGAACAGCATGGCGACGGCGAGCGCCACCGCCGTCAGTGAGACCCGCAGCGACACCACGCGACGGGAGGGCTCAGGGAAGGTTCTCGCGGCCGTGCTCATCCACCGCATCTCCGCCACATCTCCACGCACCCCACGTCCGGGTGCCGCCACGAACACCGGCGGCGGCGCAGGATACCGGCAACCGCGGCGGATGCTGCCGACGCCGCGCGCATCAGTCTCGCCGCCACGACGACCAGGCCGGACTGGTATCATTCCTCCCCCCGTGAGTCAATTGTTTTTGGACGCGTCCAGTTCGATCCGTGAGGAAGATGTGCGAGCCTCCCGAGCGCGTCGACGCGAAGACGAGGTAGCGGCTATCGGGAGACCAGCGCGGGTCTTCGTTGTTGCCCGGCGCGCGCGTGACCTGCCGCGGCGACTTCCCGCGAACGTCGACGACGAAGATCTGGAAGCGGCCGTCCACCCTCCCCGTGTAGGCGATCTCCTCGCCCTTGGGCGACCACGCCGGCGACGTGTTGTAGCTTCCGTCGTATGTCACACGGCGTACGCCGCCGCCCGACTCGGCGATGAAGATCTGCGGCGTGCCGAGCCGATCGGAGCAGAAAGCTAGCTCGCTCCCGTCCGGCGACCACGTCGGCGAGACGTCGATGGCGGGATGCTGGGTGACCCGGCGCGCCACCCGTCCGTCCGGACGCACGAGCACGATCTCGGGGTTGCCATCGACCTCGCGCGTCGTCGCGAGCAGGGTTCCATCCGGCGACCAGACGCCTCCCGCTGCCAGGCTGCCCGAGCTCACGAGGCCGCGCCCCTGGCCCGTGCCGGCATCGACCTCGTACAGCCCCGGCTTGCCGCCACGATAGGACGAGAACACGATGCGGCGCGCGTCGGGATTCCAGGACGGCGACACGATCAGGCCGCGCTCGTTCGTGACCCGCTGCGGCGCCAGCTGGTCGAAGGTGATCGTATAGACGTCCTTGCCGAAGCCCGAGCCGCCCGACACGAACGCGATCTGCGTGTCGAACGGCCCCGGGGTGCCCGTGAAGACGCGGAGGATCTCGTCGGCGAAGCGGTGTGCCGCGCGGGGGAACTCCTTCTGCTGCACGCGATAACGCTTGACGACGAGCCCCTTCTTCCCCGGGACGTCGAACAGGCGCGCCTCGACCACGATCCCCTCCGGGGTACGCTGCAGGCTCCCCTTCACGAGCGCCAGCGCCCCGATCGTGGACCAGTTGAGAAACTCGATCTCGCCGACATCGAGGCCGGAGATGTGCGGATCATCGATGTAGGCGTCTCGATCGAGGACCCGGAAGTACCCGGACAGGGTGAGGTCGTTGCTCAGCACGTCGGCGAAGCGCGTCCCCTCCGTGCCGCCGCCCGCGTCCCGGAGCGGCACGATCGCGATCGGATAGCTGCTGGCGCCGGGGCCGACGATCTCGCCGGTCACGCCCGCGACCACCGGAGGCGGCATCGCCAGCGCCCCGGTCACGAGCACGACCATCGCCAGTATCGCTCGAGGGATTCGTGTCCGCATGTTCACCCCGCCTCGCGGAAGTCTCCCGGACGGAACGTCAATTCGACCTCGCTGAAGTCGCGCCGATGCGTCGCGGGCGGCGGCGGCAGCGGGTTCGCCTCGCGCACGGCTCGCAACACCGACTCGTCGTACGCCCCGTCGCCCGACGAGCGATCGAGCTGGACATCCCGGATCTCGCCCTCCGGCGTGATGGCGAAGCGCACCGTGACGGCGAGAGCGTCGTTGTGCCCGACCCAGACCCACGACTGCTTGATCCGTGAGATGATAATATTATAGTAAATTAGAAATTCCGCTCCCACGACTTGATTGCCGCTGCCGGGGCCCGCACCGCCGATGCTCGGGGGCCGGTTCGGATCGCCGGTACCGCCGAGCCCGCCGCCGCCCCCCGTCCGTTGCCGCACGCGCTCGATCGCCGCCGCGTAGCGGTCTTCCTCGCCCGCGGCCGCCGGCTGGGCGGCCTTGGCCGCGTCCGCCGTAGCCGCAGCGGGCGCCGCCTGCTCGGCCCCCGGCTTCTTCTCCGCCGGCGCCGCTGCTGGTGCCGGGGCCGGCGTCTTCGGCTGGCCGTTCTGCGCCGCCGCGGCCTTCGGCTTCTCCGCCGGCGGCTCGGCGGTCTTCGTCGGGCTCGGCTTCTCGGCTTCTTTCTTCTCGGCCTTCTCAGCCTTCTCAGCCTTCTCAGCCTTCTCAGCCTTCTCGGCTTTCTCGGCTTTCTCCGGTTGGGGCGGCGCCTGCGGCGGTGGCGGCGGCATCGGCTTCTCGGCCGGTGGCGGCTCCGGCTCGGCCTTGGCGAGGGCCGGAACGGGCTCCGCGGGCGGGACTTTGGGCGGCTCCGGCGCTTTGGGCGCCTCGGTCTTCGCTTCCTGTGGTTCCGGCTTTACTTCCGGCGAGGACGTCTCCTGCGCCAGCGCCGGCGGCGCCTGCTCGGGTGGCGGCGGAGGCGGCGGCTCGGGCTGGCGAGGCGGCTCGGGCGGTGGCGGCGGGACCTGCTCGGCGACCTCTTGCTTCTCGACCCGCGGCGGAGCCTCGACCGTTGGCGGCGGCACCACGGGCGGCGGCACCTCCTGCGGAGCGGCCACCGGCGCCTCGACCTTCTTCTCGGGCGGCGGGGCCGGTTCCGGTGCGGGCGCCGGCTCAGGACTCGCGACCGACGCCGGCGGCGGAACCGGAGCCGGCGGCTTCGCCGGCGCATCGCGACGGCGATCGCCACCCTTGAGCGCCACGTCCGGCGCGCCGGGCGTGCGATTCTCGCCGATGTGCGGCATCGGCGGCAGATCGCTGATGTCGACGGTATACGCGGTCAGCAGGCCCGGATCCCGGTCGCGGTTACGGGAGACGAACGTGAAGATCGCCACCAGCGCCAGCCCGTGGAGCACGAGCGAGCAGACGACCATGAGGAGCAGGCCGCGGTCCCAGCGGGTGCGCAGCAGGCTCCGCGAGCGTTCGTCGCGCATCACCGATTCGCGGGCATCTCGGTCACCATGCCGAGGCGCGTGAGCCCCGATGCCCTGACCGCCTCCATCACGCGGGCTACCTCGCCATACTGGACGCTGCGATCGGCCCGCAGAAACACGTGGCGGTCCGGTTGCAGACGGCGAATGGCGGCGAGCTTCATGGTCAGATCGCCCGCGGAGAGCTGCGTGTCGTTCAGATAAATGACGCCGTCGCGGGTGAGCGAGACCACCAGCTGCTCGTCCTCGCCCGTCAGCGCCGATCCTTCCGTCTTGGGCAGCTCGACCGGGTAGCCCTGCTGCAGGATGGGCGCGGTGACCATGAAGATCACGAGCAGCACCAGCATGACGTCCACGAGCGGCGTCACGTTGATCTGCGAGATCTGCTCCGACTGCCCGCTGTCAAAGGCCATGAGCGCTCCCGGTGCGCGGCGCTCCTACTTGAGGAGGTGCCGCTCGGCGATATTCAGAAACTCCGCCTTGAAATTCTCCATCTCGGCGGTGAGCACGCGAATCTGGCGCAGGAAGGCGTTGTGCTGCATCAGGGCCGGGATCGCCGCGGCGAGGCCCATGGCGGTGGCGATCAGCGCGCCGGCGATACCCGGCGCCACGGCCTGGATGCTCGAGGAGTGCGCCGCGCTCAGGCCGCGAAACGCCGTCATGATCCCCCACACCGTCCCGAAGAGACCGATGAATGGCGCCGTCGCCGCCGTGGTCCCGAGAAACGTGAGGCGATTCTCCAGGCCGGTGATCTCCTGCGTCATGGCCCGACGCATCGTGCGCTCGACGTTGTCGATGCCGGCGAGGTCGGTGGAGATCTCGTCGCCGCCGGCGCCGAGCTGGCGCTTCCCCTTGGTGAGGCGCTGCACCTCTTGATACCCGGCGCGGAACATCTGCGCGAGCGGGCTTCCTTTGAGATCCAGGCTCGCCGTGTGAATGGTCGCGAGATTCTTTGCCTCCCAGAACACCTCGAGAAAGCGCTCCGACTGCTTGGCTGCCCGGCGCAGCTCGCGGCGCTTGTAGAAGAAGATCCCCCAGCAGACGATGGAGAAGTAGGCCAGCACGGCCAGCACGGCGATCTCGACGCCGCCGAGATGCCCCACCAATCCAAGCAAGCTGTCCTGCGATGGCAGACCGGCGCCGACGTCGCCGGCCGGGGCCACTGCAGTGCCCGTGCCGTTCATGATCCGCCCCCTCGGCGACGAGACGTGTGCATCCTCCGAGCGGAGGACATGCGGCAGGCTGCCGAGCCCCCTCCCCGCCCCAGCCACCACATCCGCGTCATGACGCTAGTATAACCGGCGGCGGTCCGCAACGCAGGCGCAGGCGCGGGTCGTCTCCTCGCCGAGCGGTCGACACCTCTGCGGAGGCGCCGTGCGTTCTGCGGCGCGGTGAGGCACAGCACCGGCGTCACCTTGACGACCCCCGGACGACGTGGAATGGGAAATGCCCAGATGACCCGCATCCCGGTGATCGCCGGCAACTGGAAGATGCACTGCACGCGCGCGGAGGCGCGGGCCCTCGTTGCCGCCCTCACGCCGCTCATTCTCGACGCGCGCGGCCGCGAGATCATCGTCGCGCCGCCGTTCACTGCGCTCGAGACGGTGAGCCGCGCGATCACGGGCACGCCAATCCGGCTCGCGGCGCAGAACCTGCACTACGAACCCAAGGGCGCGTTCACGGGCGAGGTGTCGGCGGCGATGCTGCGCGACGCCGGGTGCGCAGCGGTGATCATCGGCCATTCGGAGCGGCGGCAGTACTTCGGCGAGACGGACGGCGGCGTGAACCGCAAGATTCGCGCCGCGCTCGATGCCGGCCTGATGCCGATCGTCTGCGTCGGCGAGACGCTCGCCGAGCGGGACGGCGGCCAGATGACGGCGGTCATCGAGCGCCAGGTGCGTGGCGCCTGGTCGGATCTGGCGCCGGATGCTATATCCCGGTGCGTGGTGGCCTACGAGCCGGTGTGGGCCATCGGCACCGGGCGCACCGCGAGCCCGGCGCAGGCCCAGGAAGTGCATCGCCTGATTCGCCAGCTCACGGCATCGATCGCATCGGACTCGCTCGCGAGCGCGCTACGAATCCTCTACGGTGGCAGCGTGAAGCCCGACAACATCGACGGACTGATGACCCAGGCCGACGTGGACGGGGCGCTCGTCGGCGGCGCGAGCTTGAACGCGGAGGATTTCGCCCGCATCGTCTCCTTCACCGCGGCGGGATGAGAGAGGGGCAGGCGCCAGGAAGCCATGATCATCGCGACAACCATCGTCCACGTGCTCACCTGCATCGTTCTGGTCGTGATCGTGCTGCTACAGACCGGCAAGGGCGCGGACATGGGCGCGGTCTTCGGTGGCGGCAGCAGCTCGACGCTCTTCGGCAGCAGCGGCGCGGGCAATCTGCTCACCAGGGTGACCACCGCCGCCGCCGCGATCTTCATGGTCACGTCGCTCGTCCTCGGCTATGCGGCCGCGCGCCGCAGCCCGGCCACGATCTTCGATCGCACCGGCAAGGGCGAAGAGGAGGCTGCGGCACCGGTGGACGGCGAGACGCCAGCGGCGGCCGTCGATGGCGCGACGCCGACGGAAGGCTCACCACCCACGGAGACCGCGGCAGAAGGAGCGACGGAAGGCGGCGCAGCAGAGAGCGCCGAGAGCGATGCGCCGGCAGTGACCGCCGATGGCAGCACCGACCAGGCGGCTCCGGCCGATGCACCCGCCGCGCAGGCGCCGACCCCCGCCCCCACCGCACAGCCAGCCGGCGGCGAAGCAGCTGGCAAGCCGCCCGCGGCGGCAGAGCCCGCGCCGGCCCCGGCGCAGCCGTAGCACGAACGCACAGTCGCTCGCCGCGCTCGAGCGCCGAGCGCGTTACGGAGCGTCTCGCGCGCGCCGCACCTGCGGCACACTCCCTCGACAGCCCACAGGGCCTTTGCTACGTAATCGCATCCGCGGTGCGAGGATGGCGGAACCGGCAGACGCGCTAGTTTGAGGGGCTAGTGGGGTAACACCCGTGGGGGTTCAAGTCCCCCTCCTCGCATTTCCACGGCTCAATCTTTTCCACTACTTGCCGTCGCGTTGTGCGCTTGGGGGCCAAACGCGCGAGTTTTTCCAGCTTCTGCTGATCGTCGCGTGCGCTGCGTAGCCACTTCCCATAGTGGCGCTTGAGCGTCTCGTACCGGACGCCGGTCTGCGCTTCCAACCACGGCACACGCTCGCCACCGTACGTGGTCAGCACTGTCGATACGTAGGTGTCCTTCGTCGCATAGAGGCCCCGCACGCGAATCCCGAGCGCGCGGAGGCAGCGACACCAATGGGTCGAGAACGCCTTTGGTTCAATCGGCGCGCCGCTCGTGGACGTGAAGACCGGCATCTCAGGTGTCATCCGAAGAGGCTGGATCGCACGAAGTTGGGGGACGTTGGATGCGAGTAACTCGACGGTGCGCGCAGCACTAGCGGTCTTTGGAGCGCTGTCCTCGTACATGTGCCGGGAGCGGACAATCCGCACGACACTGGCGTCGAGGTCCACGTCACCCCACTGTAGTCCCGACGCCTCGGACGGCCGCATGCCAGTCCAGAAGAGCGTGTACACGTAGGCGAAGTACGGCGGGTGCGCTCGCCAGCGCGGCAAACCATGACCCCTGCCTGCGTGGAACCCAAACGCCTTCCGCTGGAACCACGCGATAATTCTATCGCGCTCATCCGAAGTGAACGGGTCAGGACCGGGGATTTGAGTTCTCGGCCAGCGCACGCCGAGGAACGGATCGTGGTCGAGAAGCCGATCAATCTCCCGCGCCTCCCGAATCATCGCGCGGAAGCTGCCCGAGATGATGTTCTTGGTGTATTTGACGGATAGGCCCCGCCGGAGCAGTTCGGCCTGGAGGCCGAGCACGTCTCTGGACTGCAATTCGGTCAATGGGATGTTTCCGAGCCGAGAGAGTACGTATCCGCCAATGTGCTTGCGGTAGTCGCGCTCCTGCGCCTTCCGAGTCAAAGGTGGGATCTTCTGCGCGATCCTCTCCTGGTAGTACTCCGCGACCGTCTTCCCGACCGCACCAACATCGGGCTGCTTCTGGCCACCCACAAGCAGTTGGAACGGGGAGATATAACCGAAAGTTGTGGACCAAATTGGCGGGAATGAGAAGGGCGGCGTATCCTTCCTGACTTCACACGCAGAAGTCCCCGGCAGCAACCGGGGGGAAGGAGACGCCACCCATGGTGA
>Ga0187892_10001762_pt1 | contig 47411 bp, 47 predicted proteins | sample MA1701073metaG_FD_139345 | JGI IMG/M metagenome (GOLD analysis project Ga0187892, IMG submission 139345) | Bio-ooze microbial communities from a basaltic lava cave in the Kipuka Kanohina Cave System on the Island of Hawaii, USA - MA170107-3 metaG ...
ACGATCTGGTCGGCGAGCGGCTGGAAGCCCGCCATCTGCGCCCACACGTTCTGGCCCACCAGCTGGTTGTTGCGCGAAGGATCGGGGTCGTTGTTGATCACCGTGATCTCGTTGCGTACCGGGAACGGGCCGAGGTTCATGACCTTGCCGACGTTGTTGCTGTACAGATCCGGGACGCCCGCGGGATTGTTGAAGCGCGGCGTCTGCGAGTTCTTGGTGTAGGCGTTGGTGAACGCGCCCACGCCGTGCTCCAGCTCGACCATGCCGAGCAGCAGGGGATAGGGTCCGGTCACCTCCCGCAGCGTGCAGTTCATGCCCTCCTGGCCCACCACCATGACGTCGCCGTTGTTGAAGCCGAAGCGGAAGGTCAGCTGGATCGGCTCCGTGGGGTCGTCCATCGGGACCACGAGCGGCACCGCCGCGGTGGTTTGGGTGACGCCTCCGTAGGTCACGACGATCACGTCCGGAAGCTTCGGATCGACGCCTTCGTTGGATATGATCTCGACCGGCGCCAGCGCGAAGTCCGGCTGCATCGACGGCGCGCGCATGTTGTCGTAGACGCGCATGTTGCAGCCCACCAGGCTCGGATCGTTGATGCCGAACCCGGCATGGCGCAGCTCGCGCTCGAGCAGCATCAGGCCGAGCAGGCCGCTGGTCTGCTCGTCGCTGCCGCCGGTGGTGCTGCGGCGCACGCCCTCGTTCACGGCGAACACCTGGAAGATGACCAGCACGCCGATCAGCGAGATCACGACGGCCACCATCAGCTCGACGATGCTCATGCCGAGCTGGCTCTTGCGGGAGGTCTGCTGTTGCATGGCTGTGCTCCTACAGGCAGCAGGTGATGTAGGCCACGCTGGTGTGGCGGTGCGGCGGCGCGGCCGTGCTCCGGTCGCGCCCCTGTTGCCAGCGCACCGTCACCGTGACCGTGTTGTTCGCGCCCACGGTGATGATCGGCGGAAAGTCGCTGGAGCCGGGGAGGCGGTTGTACACCGTGCTCACCCAGTTTTGGATCTGCGCCGGCGGGGCGCCGGCGCCGCCCCAGGCGTAGGTGTTGAGCTGCGCGGAGTTGCTCCACATGTCGGCGAGCACCTGGTTGGCCAGGAAGGCTGCATCGCTGCGGTATTTGGCCTCGCCCATGTCCTGGATCGCGGTGGCTTGCATGCCGACGATGGCGAGGATGCCGAGCGAGAAGATCAGCAGCGCGATCAGCGCTTCGAGCAGCATGACGCCGGCCTGGTGCGCGGCGCGCAACGGGCGCGGCAGACGGCGGCGGAGTTGGCGGTGTTTCATCGGCGTGCCTGGTTCGTTGGTGTCAGATCATGCAGCGCCGCGGGTCGCCCGCGGGCAGGTTGGGATCGGGGTCGCACATGCGCACGGCGCCCGAGGGCGAGATCACGATGCGCAGCGGCCGCACCGCCTCCACCGTGACTGCGCTTTTGACATCGATGGTGGCGATGGGCAGCGAACCATCCTCGGGGTTGGTGCTCATCGGTGCGCCGATCGGGCTGAAGCTGACCATGGTGCGCCCGCCGCTGTCGATGACGGCGGTCTGGGATCCTTCGTCGCCGCGGCGCTCCTGCAGCACCTGCTTCGGGTTGAACTGCATCACGGTCCAGTTGCTACCCGACTCCAGTGCGAAGTAGACGATGGTGTTGCGGCGCACCGCCTCGGTGCGCGCGATCTGCAGGCCGTTCATCATCGCGTCGGTCGCGGTGCGGATCTGCGAGTTCTGCAGCCATGCCTGGAACGAAGGCACGCCCAGGGTCAGCAGGACGGCGAGCACCAGCAGCGCGAGCATCAGCTCGATCAGGGTCACGCCGCGCTGCCCGCGGCGCCCCCCGCCTGTTCGGGCGATTCTTGCGATCAGCATACGCCCCCCTTTTTGCGCACCCAGCAAGGCGTAGCGGGCAATGCCCAGCCGGACGGCACGGCGGTGGTGGCGCGGACGTTGTTCTGGTCGACGGTGAAGGTGAAGCCGCGGCCGGTGGCGGTGATGGTGTAACCCTGGCCGCCGGCGGCCACCGCGCAGGCATACGTGAAGTTCTGGCCCGGGGCCGGGCATGTCGCCACCGTGCCCGGTGCCTCGGCGCCGGTGTAGGTGCGCATGTCCTGATAGTACTGCTCCATGCGTACCCGTTGCGCGGCGAGCTGGGCGTAGGCCTCGCTGAGCTGGCCCCTGAGGACGTAGTCGTTGTATGCCGGAACGGCGATGGCCGCGAGGATCGCGATGATCGTCACCGTGATCATCACCTCCAGCAACGTGAATCCTGTCTGCGAATTCATCGAAACGGCTCCTTTACCCTTTGGGGCGAGATCGATATTAATAAAGAGAATCCTGTACTTGCAAAAACCGCCGACCAATGGTCGCCTGGCCACGACGAGCGGGCGCCGGCGCCACCGGCCGGTTCGCCGGCGGCCATGAACGGTCGCCCGCGGCCGGAGTCCGCCGCCGCCAAGATTCCACTCGCACCGCGGCTGTGGTGGAGCGGGTGCAAGACCGGTGCCAGCGGGTCCTGGCTACGGGCCGCCCCTGGACCATCCGGGCGCATCGGCCGCGGGATCGGGCGCCCGCGTTCTGCGGTCGTCCGGCGCCCGGCGCCTCGGCCTCAGATGCGAATTAGACACAGTCCAACTCGCTGGTCTATACTTGCACGCATGGATCTCACGCAATACACCCGCGACAACCTCGCCGAGGTGCTGCGGCGGCACGGCGTCAACCCGACGCACCAGCGCATCGAGATCGCGCACGCGCTGTATTCGCGCCACGAGCATCTGTCCGCGGACCAGGTGCTGGCGCTGGTGAACGAACGCCATCCGGAGACCTCGCGCGCGACCGTCTACAACACCCTCAACCTGTTCGTGGAGAAGCGGCTGATTCGCGAGGTGATCGTCGATCCGAACAGGGTGTTCTACGATCCGAACACCGCCCCGCACTATCACCTGTACGACGTGCGCACCGGCCGCCTGACCGACATCGACGCCGGCGGCGTGCAGGTGTCAGGCCTGCCCAGGCTGCCCGAGGGCGTGGTCACCGAGGGCATGGACATCGTCCTGCGGGTGCGCTCGGCCGGCGACTGACGTTGCCGCCGCGCGCGGCGCTTCCCGGCCCCGCGGCGGCCGTCCTTCACGCATCCGACACGAGCCCCGCGGCGCGGGCGCTCACTTTCCGCTGAAGCGCGCGGTACGCTTTTCCAGGAACGCCTGCACGCCTTCGCGAAAATCGGCCGTCTGCGCGGCCTCGCGCTGCAGCCGCGCCTCGAGCGCGAGCTGCTGCTCGATGCTGTTGCCCGACGAGGCGTACAGCGCCTGCTTGGTGAGCGCGAAGCCGCGCGTGGCGCCGGCGGCGAGCGTGGCGGCGAGGTTGCGCGCCTGCGGCATCAGCTCGCCGTCGTCGACGCATTTCCAGATCAGGCCCCAGGCCTCGGCCTGCTCCGCGCTCACCGCCTCGGCGGTGAGCGCCATGCCCACGGCGCGCGCGGTGCCGATCAACCGCGGCAGCAGGTAGGTGCCGCCGGCGTCGGGGATCAGCCCGATGCGGCTGAACACCTCGATGAAGCGCGCCGAGCGCGCAGCGATCACGATGTCGCAGGCCAGCGCGAAGTTGCAGCCGGCGCCGGCGGCGACCCCGTTGACCGCGCACAGCACCGGGATCGGCAGCGCGCGCAGCCCCCGCACCAGCGGGTTGTAGTTCTGCTCCAGCGTGGCGCCGACGTCGAGCTCTCCGCCGCCCCCGGACATCACCCGCTCGCTCAGGTCCTGTCCGGCGCAGAACCCGCGTCCTGCGCCGGTGATGAGCAGCGCCCGCACCGCTGCATCGCCGCGCACGCGCTGCAGCGCCTCGCGCAGCTCCACGTGCATCGCGGTGGTGAAGGAATTGAGCTTGTCCGGGCGGTTGAGCGTGATCGCGGCCACCCCGCCGGCGATCTCGAATAGAATGTTTTCGAAGGGCATGAGCGTTCCTCGAGAAGTACGCATCGGGAGCAGTGTGCGCGGAAGCGCCGCGGGCGCGTGCCCCGGCATTATAGATTCAGTCCCTCAACCGGCCAGGACGGCGACGCCATGAGCTACGAGAACATTGTGGTCGAGACCCGCGGCAAGGTCGGTCTCCTGACATTGAACCGGCCCAAGGCGCTCAATGCGCTGTCGCCCGAGCTGATGCGCGAACTGGCTCACGCGCTGGCCGCGTTCGAGGCCGACGCCGCCATCGGCGCCATGGTGATCACCGGCAACGACAAGGCCTTCGCCGCCGGCGCCGACATCAAGGCGATGAAGGACTGGGGTTACATGGACGTGTACCTGGCCGACTACATCACCGCCGAATGGGAGGTGGTGTCGCGCTGCCGCAAGCCGGTGATCGCCGCGGTGGCCGGCTACGCGCTGGGCGGCGGCTGCGAGCTGGCCATGATGTGCGACTTCATCCTGGCCGGCGACAACGCCCGGTTCGGCCAGCCGGAGATCAACCTCGGCATCCTGCCGGGCGCCGGCGGCACTCAGCGCCTGCCGCGCTTCGTGGGCAAGTCCAAGGCGATGGAGATGGTGCTGCTCGGCCAGGCGCGCATGATGGACGCGGCGGAAGCCGAACGCTGCGGGCTGGTGAGCCGCGTGGTGCCGGTGGCGGAGCTGGTCGAGGAAGCGGTGCGCACGGCGCAGAAGATCGCCGAGCTGTCGCTGCCGATCGTGATGATGGCCAAGGAGTCGGTCAACCGCGCCTTCGAGACCACGCTCGCCGAGGGCGTGCGCTTCGAGCGCCGGCTGTTCCATTCGGCGTTCGCCACCGAGGACCAGAAGGAGGGCATGGCGGCGTTCGCCGAGAAACGCAAGCCCGCCTTCAGGAACCGCTGATATAATTCGACGGCCCTACAACGAACGTCTCGGGCGCTGCTGTAGCTCAGTTGGTAGAGCAATCGATTCGTAATCGATAGGTCCTCAGTTCGAGTCTGAGCAGCAGCACCATCCGCCGTCCCACGCGGTTGCGAAACCTGCACCAGGCATGCGCCACGCGGCACCGGAGACCGCTGCAGTGAAGATCACCGACATCAAGGTGCACGCGCTGCAGTGCCCGTTGACCCAGCCGTTCGCCTTCTCCCAGGGCTGGGTGAACCGTCGCTGCGCCACGCTGGTGGAGGTGCTCACCGACGCGGGCGTGAGCGGTTGGGGCGAGGCTTTCGCCCAGGGGCTGGAGCCGCCGCAGATCGCGGTGGCGACGATCCAGTCGGCTCTGCAGCCGCTGCTGATCGGCGCCAACCCGCTCGACACCGAGGTGCTGTGGCATCGCATGTACCACGCCACCCGGGACTACGGGCGCAAGGGCTCGGTGGTGGCGGCCATCAGCGCGATCGACATCGCGCTGTGGGACATCGCCGGCAAGGTGCACAACCGTCCGGTGCACCAGCTGCTCGGGGGTGCGTTCCGGCAGAGGGTGCAGGCGTACGCCACCGGTTTCTACCGCATCTCGGGGCAGGGCGAGGCGAGCCGGCTGGGCGAGGAGGCGATCCGGCATTACGAAGCGGGCTTCCGGTCGATGAAGGTCAAGCTCGGCTACGGGGTGCGCGACGACATCCTGGTGATGGAGGAGGTGCGCCGCACCCTGGGGCAGCGCGAGGTCACGCTGATGGTGGACACCAATCACGCGTACGGCGTGGCGCAGGCGCTGCAGCTCGGGCGCGCCCTGGAGCAGTACCAGCTGCGCTGGTACGAGGAGCCGGTCGTGCCCGAGGACCTGGCCGGTTACCGCGAGTTGCGCCAGGCGCTCGCCACACCGATCGCGGGGGGCGAGAACGAGCACACCCTGTTCGGGTTCCGCGATCTCCTGGGGCAGCGCTGCGTGGACATCGCCCAGCCCGACATCGCCTCGGCCGGAGGGTTCACCGCCTGCCGGCACATCGCCGCTCTGGCGCACGCCCACGGCGTGCAGGTGAACCCGCACGTGTGGGGCTCGGCGATCGCGCAGGCGGCTTCCCTGCAACTGATCGCCGCGCTGCCGGCGGCGCATCATTCGCTGTTCGCCCAGGAGCCGATCTTCGAGTACGACCGCTCCGCCCACCCGTTCCGGGAGCAACTGGTGCGCGAGCCGCTGGACAGCCGCGACGGCTGGCTCGAGGTGCCGTCCCTTCCCGGGATCGGGGTGGAGGTGGACCGGGCGGTGCTCGAGCGCTACCGGCTATAATCGGCTACCGGGTGCGGCGTGCATTCGCCGCAGCGCGCAGCGGGAGAATGGAGGACAGGAGATCATGAGCCGCGCCTTCGTGAAGGGCGATGACAGCGATCTGTCGGGCGAGGAAGTGCCGGAGCGCCCGATCAGCCCGCACGCCAACTACGTGACCGCGGAGGGCCTGGCCCAGCTGCGCCAGCGCTACGAAACGCTGCTGGCGCAGCATGCCGAGCTGAAGGCCGCAGGCGAGGACTTCGACAAGCCCAGGCTCACGCAGATCGACCGCGACCTGCGCTATTTCTCCCAGCGCCTGGAGAGCGCCATCCCGATCGATCCGAGCAAGGAGCCGCAGGACGAGGTGCACTTCGGCGCGACCGTGCGTGCCGAGGACGCCGAGGGCCGCGTGCATCGCTTCAAGATCGTCGGCGAGGACGAGGCCGATGTGGCCACCGGCAAGGTGAGCTGGGTGTCGCCCCTGGCCAAGGCCCTGATCGGCGCGCGCGTGGCCGACACCGTCAAGTGGCGCCGCCCGGCGGGCGAGGTGGAGCTGGAAATCCTGGAGATTTCGTACTAGGGTGCCCGCGCGCGGGCGAGGTCCTGCCGCGCATCCCGATGCGCCCGGCCAACGACGCACCATGCACGATCTGCTGATCAGGGACGCCCGGGTCTACGACGGGCTGGGCGGCGGCCCGGTGTACGCCGACGTGGCGGTGAGCGGCGGCCGCGTCGCGGCGCTCGGGCGCGAGCTGGGCCCCGCGCGCGAAACCGTGGACGCCAGCGGCCTGGCGCTGATGCCCGGCATCGTCGACACCCACACCCACTACGACGCCCAGATCACCTGGGACCCGATGGCCAATCCCTCGCCTGCTCTGGGGGTCACCAGCTTGGTGATGGGCAACTGCGGCTTCACCATCGCGCCTTGCCGCCCGGCCGACCGCGATCTGGTGATGCGCAACCTGACGCACGTGGAGGGCATGTCGCTCGAAGCGCTGCGCGCGGGTATCCGCTGGGATTTCGAGACCTTTCCGCAGTACCTGGACATGCTGGAGCAGCGCGGAGTGGGCCCTAACGTCGCCTGCTTCGTCGGGCACTCCTCGGTGCGTACCTACGTGCTGGGCGAGGACGCGCCCCGCCGGTCCGCCAGCGCCGCGGAGATCGCTCGGATGCGCGAGATCGTGGTGGACGCGATGCGCGCGGGCGCCTGCGGCTTCAGCACCACCAACAACGTTCAACACAACGGCGAGCGGGGCATCCCGATGCCCTCGCGGCTCGCCGACGACGCGGAGATGCAGGCGTTGTGCGGCAGCCTGCGCGCGGTCGGCCGCGGCGTGCTGATGATGACCAAGGCCGGCACCACCCCGGTGGCCTGGGTCGAGGACCTGGCGGCGCGCGCCGGCCGCCCGTTCGTGATCGCGGCGCTGCTGTACAACAGCGCGGCACCGGAGTCCGGCTTCGAGGATCTCGACCAGATCGGCCGGGCGCGCGCGCGCGGCCACCGGCTGTACGGCGCGGTGTCCTGCACGCCGCTGGTGTTCGAGTTCACCATGCACGAGCCGTACGTGTTCGAAGGGCTTGCCGCCTGGAAGCCGGCGATGTCCGCGCACGGCGGCGAAGCCGCGCGCCTGTTCCGCGACGCCGGCTTCCGCGCCGCCGTCAAGCAGGAGCTGGCGCGCCCGGCGCGCCGTCTGTTCAACGGCGAGTGGGACAAGGTGTTCGTCACACGGGCCAAGCGGGCCGAGCACCGGGCTTGCGAAGGCCGACCCTTGTCGGCGCTCGCCGCCGACAGCGGCAAGCATCCGTTGGATTCGCTGCTGGATCTGGCCGTGCACGAGGATCTCGACACGCTGTTCACCGGTACGCTGCTCAACTCCGACGAAGAAGCGGTGGGCCGCATGATCCGCAACCCCAACAGCCTGTTGTCGCTGTCCGACGCGGGCGCGCATCTGACCTTCATGTGCGACGCCGGCTTCGGTCTGCACTTTCTCGGGCACTGGGTGCGCGACCGCGGCCTGATGCCGCTGCCCGAAGCGGTGCGGCGGCTTACCAGCGAGCCCGCCGATGCCTTCGGCATCGCCGACCGCGGCCGCCTCACGCCCGGCGCCTGCGCCGACATGCTGCTGTTCGACCCGCGCGCCGTGGGACGCGGGCCGTCGCAGCGCGTGTTCGACCTGCCAGCCGGTGCCTCGCGCCTGCATACGCCCGCGCTCGGCGTGCATGGCGTGTGGGTCAACGGCCGCAAGGTCGCTGACGCCCGCGGGATGGTGCCGGGCGCGCGCCCGGCAGGCCGGCTGCTGCGCGAGTTCGCGGCGTGAGCGGCGGGGAGCGCCCCGGTCCGCTCGCGGGGCTGCGCGTGGTCGAGCTCGGCACCTTGATCGCCGGGCCGTTCTGCGCGCGCATGCTCGCCGAGTTCGGCGCCGAAGTGATCAAGATCGAAGCCCCCGACGGCGGCGATCCGCTGCGCACCTGGCGCAAGCTGCACGCCGGCACCTCGCTGTGGTGGGCGGTGCAGGCGCGCAACAAGAAGTCGGTGACGGTGAACCTCAAGTCGCCGGCCGGCCAGGATATCGTGCGCCGGCTGGCGCGGCGCGCGGACATTCTGGTGGAGAACTTCCGGCCGGGAGCCCTGGAGAAGTGGGGGCTCGACTACGAGCGGCTGTCGGCCGACAACCCGGGCCTGATCATGGTGCGGCTGTCCGGCTACGGCCAGAGCGGCCCGTATCGCGACCGGCCCGGCTTCGGTGCGATCGGCGAGGCGATGGGCGGGATGCGCTTCGTCACCGGCGATCCGGATCGGCCGCCGGTGCGCGCCGGCATCAGCCTGGGCGACTCGGTGGCGGCCATGTACGGGGTGATCGGCGCGTTGATGGCGCTGCACGCGCGCCCGGGCAACGGCGGGCGCGGCCAGGTGGTGGACGTGGCGCTCTACGAAGCGGTGTTCAGCCTGATGGAGAGCATGCTGCCCGAGTACGACGTCACCGGCTTCGTGCGCACCCGCAGCGGCGCCTCGCTGCCCGGCATCGTGCCGTCCAACACCTACGGCACGCGCGACGGCAAGTACCTGGTGATCGGCGCCAACGCCGACAGCATCTTCAAGCGCCTGATGGCGGCCATCGGGCGCCCCGATCTCGCGGCGGACCCGGTGCTCGCCACCAACGCGGGGCGAGTGACGCGCACCGAGGAGCTGGATCGCGTGATCGGCGAATGGGCCGCGAGCGTGGATCTGGAGCAGGCGCTGGAGACGCTGGCGCGCGCGGAGGTGCCGGCGGGCAAGATCTACGACGTCGCCGACATCGTGCGCGACGTGCATTATCAAGCGCGCGACATGCTCGAGCAGCAACGGCTGGCCGACGGCACGCCGATCAAGCTTCCCGGCATCGTGCCCAAGCTCGGCACCGATCCCGGACGCACGCGCTGGCTCGGGCCCGCGCTCGGTGAGCACACGGAGGAAGTCCTCGCCACGCTCGGCTATACCGCGGCGGACCTGGCGCGGCTGCGCAATGAAGCCGTCATCTGAGGCGGCCGCCGCCGCGCGCGGGCGCCCGCGCTGCGATCCCGATCAGATCTCCCCCACTCAGATCTCAAGGCGGGAACCGTTCGCGCGTTATTTAGGCTCGCTCGACGACAACCGCCACCCGCACACTGGATGCCTGCGCTCGTCCGTCTCAGGACGCTGCTGATCGCGGCTCTCGGCCTGGCCCTGGCGCTGCCCGGTTGCTCGGTGCGCCAGTACGCGCTCGCCCGGACCGCCGACGCGCTGGCCGAGTCGGGTAGCACCTTCGCCAGCGACGACGATCCGGAGCTGATCCGCGCAGCGGCGCCCTTCAGCCTGAAGGCGATCGAGAGCGTGCTGGCCGAGCAGCCCGATCACGTGGGTCTGCTCACCGCCGCCGCGCGCGGCTTCACGCAGTACGCCTACGCCTTCGTGCAGCAGGAGGGCGAGGCGCAGGAGGCGACCGACATCGAGCGCGCCACGCAGACGCTGGAGCGCGCCCGGCGGCTGTACCGGCGCGGCCGCGACTACGGGCTGCGCGGCCTGGAGGTGGTGCATCCCGGCCTGTCCGCGCGGCTGCAACGGGACGCGCGCGCAGCCGTGGCGGGCACCACGCGCGCGGACGTGCCGCTGCTGTACTGGACGGCGGCGGCGTGGGCCGCGCTCATCAACCTGTCCAAGGATACGCCGCAGACCGTGGCGGAAGTGCCGGCCATGCAGGCGCTGATCGACCGCGCGGCCGAGCTGGACGAAGCCTGGGACTCGGGCGCGATCCATACCTTCCTGATCTCGTACGAGCCGGCGCGCCAAGGCGCGGGCGGCGATGCGCTGGCGCGCTCGCAGGCGCACTTCGAGCGTGCGCTGGCGCTCACCGAAGGCCGGCAGGCGGCGCCGTTCGTGGCCATGGCGGAGACCGTGGCGGTCGGCCGGCAGGACCGCGCGCAGTTCGAGATACTGCTCAACCGGGCGCTGGCCGTCGACGTGGAGGCGCGGCCGCAGTGGCGGCTGGCGAATCTGGTCATGCAGCGGCGCGCGCGCTGGCTCCTGTCGCGCACCGAGGACCTGATCGCTGCTACCGAGGTGGAGACGTCGGATGAGAAATGAGGTATTGCTCTGGTCGCTGGCGGCGCTGCTGCTCGCCGCTCCGCTCGCGCGCGCGCAGGAGGTGGTGAAGATCCGCCTGGCCACGCTCGCCCCCAAGGGCTCGACCTACCACCGCGCGCTGCAGGAGATGGGCGAGAAGTGGCGCCAGGCGCAGGGCGCCGGCAGCGCCTTCACCGTGTACACCGACGGCACCCAGGGCGGCGAGGGCGACGTGGTGCGGCGCATGCGCGTGGGCCAGCTCAACGCCGCGCTGCTGTCCGCGGTGGGGCTGTCCGAGATCGATCCCGGCGTGGGCGCGCTGCAATACGTGCCGATGCTGTACCGCAGCTGGGACGAGGTCGACTACGCGCGCGAGAAGGTACGGGCCACGCTCGAGAAGCGCCTGCTCGACAAGGGCTTCGTGGTGCTGTTCTGGGGCGATGCGGGCTGGGTGCGCTACTTCTCGCGCGAGCCCGCGGTGCGGCCGTCGGACTTCCGCAAGACCAAGATGTGGGTGTGGGCCGGCAACATCGACCAGGCGGACATGCTGAAGTCGATGGGCTATCAGGTGGTGCCGCTGGAGGTGACCGACATCCTGCCGGGATTGCAGACCGGCTTGATCACCTCGCTGCCGGCGGGCGCCTACTTCGCGCTGGCCGGACAGTTCGACACCGTGGCCAAGCACATGGTGGATCTGAAATGGGCCGCGCTGATGGGCGGCGCGGTGATCACCAGGAAGCTCTGGGACGCCATGTCGCAGGCCGGGCGCGACCAACTGCGCACCGCGGCCGAGCAGGCGGGGTTGAAGATCCGCACGCGCGCGCGCCAGGAAGACCAGGAGGCGGTGGAGGCGATGAAGAAGCGCGGCCTCACGGTGCACCCGGTGACTCCCGAGGTGGAAGCGGAGTGGCGGCAGGTGGCCGACCAGGTGTATCCGCACATCCGCGGCGGGTGGGTGTCGGCGGACATACTCGATGCGGTGCGCGCCGCCGTGGCCGAATACCGCGACAAGCAGAGCAAGTGAACCATCCGCTGAGCGAAGGCGCAATGCTGCGCGATGCCGGGCTCGCACCCGCGCCGCTGCGCGCAGCGGGCGGCCGCCTGGCGCCGCTGCACCGCTGCGAGGACGCGCTGCTCGCCACCGCGCTCGCGGCGATGGCGCTGATCCCGCTCGCGGAGATGTGTCTGCGCAGCACCTTGCAGATCGGTATCCCGGCCTCCACCGCGCTGACGCAGCATCTGACCCTGGTGGTCGGCATGGCGGGCGCGGCGGTTGCGGCGCGCGAGAATCGCCTGCTCGCGATCTCCGGGCTGCACGCCCTGCTGGGCGAACTGGGCGGCATCGCCCGCGTGGTGAGCGGCGCCGTGACGGTGGCGGTGGCCGGTGCGCTGTGCGTGGCCGCCTGGCAGTTCGTGGCGTCGGAGCGCGAGGTCGGGCGCCATCTGGTCGCGCATCTGCCGGTCTGGGTGGTGCAGTCTCTGATGCCGCTGGGCTTCGGGCTGGTGGCGCTGCGCGTGGCCTGGCATGCTGCGCCGCGCTGGCCGGGGCGGCTGTCGACGCTGGCGCTGGCCGCGCTGCTGGTCGCCGCGGTGCTGGTCGCGCCGGTGCCGCGCGACGCCGCGGTGACCACCGGCTTGATCGCGCTGGCTGTGGCGATCGTCCTGGGCGCGCCGGTGTTCGTCGCGCTCGGCGGTGCCGCGCTGCTGCTGTTCTGGGGCGCGGAACTGCCCACCGTATCTCTGCCCCTGGATCACTACCGGCTGGTGGTGAACCCGTCGCTGCCGGCGATTCCGCTGTTCACGCTGGCCGGCTATCTGCTCGCCGAGAGCCGCGCACCGCAGCGGCTGGTGCGCGTGTTCGACGCGCTGTTCGGCCGCTTCCGCGGCGGCGCGGCCGCCGTCACGGTGCTCGCCGGGGCGTTCTTCACCGCGTTCACCGGCGCCTCCGGCATCACTATCCTGGCGCTGGGCGGGCTGCTGATGCCGCTGCTGCGCGGTGTCGGGCACTCGGAGCGCAGCGCGCTGGGGCTGGTGACGAGCAGCGGGTCGCTCGGTGTGCTGCTGCCGCCCAGCCTGCCGCTGATCCTGTACGCGATCGTGGCCAAGGTGCCGATGAAAGATCTATTCCTGGCCGCGGTGCTGCCCGGCATGACCATGGCTTTGCTGCTGCTGCTCTGGGGGCGGCACACGGCGGGGCCGGCCCGGCCCGGCTCGAAGGCGGCGTTCGACCCGGGTGAAGTGCGGCGGGCGCTCGCGGCCGCCAAGTGGGAGCTGCTGCTGCCCGTGGTGGCGTTCGGTGCGCTGTTCGGCGGTTTCGCCACGCCGGTGGAAGCCGCCGCGCTCACCGCGCTGTATGCCTTGTTCGTGGTTACCGTGGCGCACCGCGACCTCGGACCGATCCGCGACGTGCCGCGCGTGGTGGTCGAGTGCGGCTTGTTGGTGGGCGGCGTGCTGCTGATCCTGGGCGTGGCGCTGGGCTTCACCAACTACCTGGTCGATGCGCAGATTCCGGACCGCGCCATCGAATGGGCCACCGCCACGCTGCAATCGCGGCTGGCGTTCCTGATCGCGCTCAACGTGCTGCTGCTGGCCGTGGGCTGCGTCATGGACATCTTCTCGGCCATCGTCGTGGTGGTGCCGATCATCGTGCCGGTGGCCGCCGCCTTCGGCGTCGAACCGGTGCACCTGGGCATCATCTTCCTGGCGAACATGGAGCTCGGTTATCTCACCCCGCTGGTGGGGATGAACGTGTTCTTCGCCTCTTATCGCTTCGGCAAGCCGGTGCTGGAGATATGCCGTGCGGTGCTGCCGTTCCTGGCGGTGCTGCTGGGCGGCGTGCTGCTGGTGACCTACGTGCCCTGGCTCAGCACCGTTGCGCGATCCGCGGTTGGATGACTACGGCATGGACGCCCCGGCCGCTACGCCTTCGCTGAACGCGGGCCGCGGCGCTCGCACCAGCCTGGAGCAGGACGTCCGCCCGCGCGAGGTCTGGGGCTGGGCGATGTACGACTTCGCCAACTCCGGCTACACCACGGTGGTGATCACCGCCGTGTTCAACGCCTACTTCGTGAGCGTGGTCGCGGGCGAGGCGCACTGGTCGACTCTGGCGTGGACCCTGGCGCTGTCGGCGAGCTACCTGCTGATCATGTTCGGCGCGCCGCTGGTGGGCGCCTACGCCGACGCTCACGCAGCGAAGAAGAAGCTGCTGGCGATCACCACCGCGGGCTGTGTGCTGGGCACCGGCATGCTGGCGCTGGCGGGACCCGGCGACCTGTGGCTCGCCTGTCTGCTGATCGTGTTCTCCAACTTCTTCTTCGGCACCGGCGAGAACGTGGTCGCCGCCTTCCTGCCCGAGATCGCCAAGGGCAAGGCGCTGGGCAAGGTGTCGGCCTGGGGCTGGTCGCTCGGCTATATCGGCGGGCTGGTGAGCCTCGCGGCGAGCCTGGCCTACGTCACCTGGGCGCAGGCGCAGGGGCAGGGCCCGCAGCAGTTCGTGCCGGTCAGCATGCTGATCACGGCGGCGATCTTCGCCGCCGCCAGCCTGCCCACGTTCGCGTTCCTGCGCGAGCGGGCGCTGCCGCAGAAGACCGCGCAGGGGCGGTACGGCAACGCCTTCGGGCGCGTGCTGGACACTCTCGAGCACGCGCGCCGCTACCAGGACCTCGGCCGCTTTCTCGTGTGCATCGTCCTGTACCAGTCCGGCGTCGCGGCGGTGGTGGCGCTGGCCGCGATCTACGCGGAGCAGGCGATGCACTTCACCACGCGCGACACGCTGCTGCTGGTGCTGGTGGTCAACGTCACCGCCAGCCTGGGCGCGCTGGCTTTCGGCTACGTGCAGGATCGCCTGGGGCACGTGCGCACCATCGCGCTCACGCTGGCCGGGTGGTGCGCGATGGTGGTGATCGCCTGGGCCAGCCGCACGCCCGCGGGCTTCTGGCTCGCCGCCAACATCGCCGGCGTGTGCCTGGGTGCCAGCCAGTCGGCGGGCCGCGCCCTGGTCGGCTATCTCAGCCCGGCATCGCGGCGCGCGGAGTTCTTCGGCTTGTGGGGCTTTGCGGTGAAGCTCGCCTCGATCCTGGGCCCGGTCACCTACGGGCTGGTTACCTGGGTCACGCGCGGCGATCATCGCCTCGCGATGCTGGTCACCGGAGTGTTCTTCCTGCTCGGCCTCGCCGTGCTGGCGGGCATCGACGTGCGTCGCGGCCGGCGCACGGCGTTGCGGGAGGAACGGAAATTGCAAAAGACCGAGTTACAAAGGACTGAAACGGCTGCGGAATCCATTGGGAAATCCGCCGAGCGATCCGATCGGGACGCATGAAATCCAAGAAAACAAATCCTTAAGGTGCAGGACCGAGGGAAACGGCACGATGCTTGGATTCATCAAGAAGGCGAGATCCGACCATCCCATGGCCGAGGAGAAGGCCGCCAAGGAGTTCCTCGCCGAGCTGCCCGCCCATGACACCTACAAGATGCTCGAGGAGCTGGCCTTCTGGCTGGACGCCACGCGCACCGCCGACGGACTGAGGCCGCAGCGTATCTACGAGATCATCGACCAGCTCGACCAGGTCGGGAAGCCGCACCAGCGCAAGCTGTCCCAGGAGTACATCGCCGCCGGCGTGCGGCTGCAGAAGTTTCACGAGCAGCGCATCTGGCACACGGTGGTCGAGTTCTGGCGCCAGCTGGGAGCGGCATACGAGTTCTGCCTGGCGCAGACGCTGCCCGGAGTGCCCGGCTCCGGCGCGCTCAAGCCTCTGGCGCCCACCATCGCCGCACGCGCGGTGCGCGCGCTGGCGCTGGAACTCAAGTGGGCGTTGCTGCGCTACGGGCCGGTCGATCCGACGCTGTGGGGGCGGATGGGGGCGCTGTACGCGCAGGCCGAGGCCGGCGGCTTCGCGATCAAGGGCTGCGCCGTCTATCCCGGTCCGTACAGCGACTCCAGCGTGCAGCGCGAGTATCTCAAGGCACTGATGCTCGCCATCTCGTCCACCGACAGCCTGCTGCCGCGCAAGCTCGAGCTCGCCGAGCGCATGGTGGCGCAGTTCGCCGATGGCTTCGTCCTGCAGCGGGAGCCGGCCAAGGGCTGCCACTACTACGTGGATCTGCTGGCCGCCAAGCCGCCCACACGCATGGTGGCGAAGGTGACGCCGGCGCCGCCGGTGCGCTACTTCGGCCCCGGCGCCGCATTCGAGCGCGTCGACGGCCTGGGCGACACGATCGCCGAGCGCAACATCGTGCCTTCCGACATGAACCTCGGCGGCAGCTACGAGCCCGGCCTGGTGCTCGAGGTCGCCCGCCACCTGGCGCGCTACTGGGCCTCGGTGCCGCCGACGCGGCGCGAGGAGCGGCGGCGCAGCGTCGCCCGCATCCACGTCGTGCACAACTTCGACGATGTGCTCGACATCATCTCGGGCGAGTCCAAGAGCCTCGACTTCCAGCAGAACATCGAGACCTGGGCGGTGCAGAACGAGAGCGACCACGGCTTCGGTGCGCTGATCCCCGACTCGGCCAGCGACTGGTTGCGGGTCGGAACGCTGCTCGGCATCAAGCGCGAGGACGGCAACGCCTGGGGCGTGGGCATCGTGCGCCGGCTCACCAACGACGCGTCCCAGCAACGCTACGTCGGCATCCAGACGCTGGCCAAGGGCGGCGCGCGCGTGAAGCTGTTTCCGGTGGGCGCGAAGGACGGATCGAGCCAGGGTGACGACGCGGTGCTGTTGCCCAGCAGCGCTGCCGACAGCAGCAGCACCGGCGAGCTCAACCTGCTGATGCGCATGGGCAGCTTCTCGCCGCGCCAGAGCTTCCAGATGCGCGCCTACGAGCGCGAATACCTGCTGGTCCCCAAGGCTCTGGTCGAGGGCGGCCAGGACTTCGACATGGCCAAGTTCCGGGTGCTGCAGCGCGCCGCCTGAGCGTGCGAGCAGCGGCGCTCGCGCTTGCCTAGCCCAGCACCTTGCGCAGCCACGCTCCGATGTGCGCCACCTCTTCGACGCAGACGGTGTGCGGCATGTCGTACTCGTGCCACTCCACGGGGTAGCCCATGGTGAGCAGGCGGCTGCAGGAGTCGGCCGCGAGCTTCAGGGGAACGATCGGGTCCTCGATGCCGTGCCCCATGAACACCGGCAGGTCCCGGTTCGCATCGCTGCGCTCGGCTTCGAGCTTGTCGGGCAGGGGCAGATAGCTCGACAACGCCATCACGCCGGCGAGCCTGGTGCCGTGGCGCAGGCCGGTCTGCAGCGCGATCGCGCCGCCCTGGGAGAAGCCGGCGAGCACGATGCGCCCGGCCGGGATGCCGCGCTCGATCTCGCGCTCGATCAGGCGCTCGACGCCGTGCTGCGAGTCGCGCACCCCCTTCTCGTCCTCGCGTAACGTCAGGTCCTGGTAGCCGATGTCGTACCAGGCGCGCATCACGTAGCCGCCGTTGATGGTGACCGGCTGCAGCGGCGCGTGCGGGAACACGAAGCGCACCGCGGTTCCGGGCAGGCCGAGCTGGTCGACGATCGGCACGAAGTCGCTGCCGTCCGCACCCAGACCGTGCATCCAGATCACCGCGCTGCGCGGCCGGGGCTGCGTTTCGATCTCGATCGCGGGGAGCAGTTCGGCAGCTGTCATCGTGGCGGGAAAGCGGGACAACCCGGGGCCCCAAGCAATAGGCGAGCCAACGGTGAATGTCAGCGCTTGCGATTTCCTCAGGTCTTGCGCCGGATCGCGGACTTCGGACGGAACGCTTGCACCACGGCCGCATTGGTCTCGATGTAGGGGCCGCCGATCAGGTCGATGCAATAGGGCACCGCCGCGAAGATGCCGTGCACCAGCGCCTTGCCTTCGCTGTCCTTGACCCCCTCCAGCGTCTCCCGGATCGACTTCGGCTGTCCAGGGAGATTGATGATCAGGGCCTGTGCGCGGATCACCGCGACCTGGCGCGAGAGGATCGCGGTGGGCACGTAGTGCAGGCTGATCTGGCGCATCTGCTCGCCGAAGCCCGGCATCAGCTTGTGGCCCACCGCCAGGGTCGCCTCCGGCGTGATGTCGCGCGGCGCCGGGCCGGTGCCGCCCGTGGTCAGGACCAGATGGCAGCCCTCGCGGTCCACCAGTTCCTCCAGCGTGGCCTGGATCACCGGCTGCTCGTCCGGGATCAGCCGCGTGATCATGGTCCAGGGCGAGGTCAGCGCCTGGCGAAACCACTGCTCCAGGGCCGGGATGCCTTCGTCCTTGTACACGCCGCGGGAAGCGCGGTCGCTCACCGACACCAGACCGATCCTGAGAGTCTCTTCCATCGCACTCGCGCTGCCCACGTGCCCCGGTTCCGCGCGGTCGCGGGCCGCCCGCCCGCTTCCCCGTGCGCGGCTCCCCCGGAGCCAGCTGGTATCATAACAATGTGCGCGGCGTGAGCGGCCGCTCATCCCATTTCTCGCGCGACTGCACCGTGCCCGGCAACGCTTTTGCCTACCACCTGGAACGACTCCGCCAGATCGCGTCCCTGGTGCTGGAGCACGCGCACAGCCGCGGCGCGAGCGCTGCGGAATGCGAGGTCAGCGAGGGCTTCGGGCAGCACGTCACGGTGCGCCGCGGCGAGGTCGAGACCATCGAGTACAACCGCGACAAGGGCGTGGGCGTCACCGTCTATCTCGGCAAGCGGCGCGGCCACGCCAGCACTTCGGACTTCTCGCCGCAAGCGGTGCGCGAGACGGTGGACGCGGCGCATGCCATCGCCGGCTTCACCGCGGCCGACGACTGCGCCGGGCTGGCCGACGAAGATCTGCTGGCGCGCGAGTTTCCGGATCTGGATCTGTACCATCCCTGGGATCTGAGCGTCGAGGATGCGATCGTCCAGGCGCGCGACTGCGAAGCGGCAGCGCTCGGCGTCGACCCGCGCATCGGCAATTCCGAGGGCGGTACCGTCTCCACCCAGCAGTCGCAGTTCATCTACGCCAACAGCCTCGGCTTCACGGCCGGATTTCCCAGCTCGCGCCACAGCATCACGTGCTCGGTGATCGGAGGCGAAGGCGACGAGATGCAGCGCGACGACTGGTACACCATGGCGCGCACCCCTTCCGAGCTGGAGTCCGGCGTGGCGGTCGGGCGGCGCGCGGGCGAGCGCTGCGTGCGCCGGCTCGGAGCGCGCAGGATCGGCACCATGGAAGCGCCGGTGCTGTTCGAAGCGCCGGTAGCCGCCAGCCTGCTCGGCCATTTCGTCGCCGCGGCGAGCGGCGGCAGCCTGTACCGCAAGGCGTCCTTCCTGATCGACAGCCTGGGGCAGCGCGTGTTCGCGCCGCAGGTGCGCATTCGCGACCTGCCCGACATCCCGCGCGGCCTGGCGAGCAGTCCGTTCGACGACGAAGGCGTGGCCACCCGCCGCCGCGACGTGGTGTGCGACGGCGTGCTGCAAGGCTACTTTCTCGGCAGCTACTCGGCGCGCAAGCTCGGCATGCGCTCCACCGGCAACGCCGGCGGCAGCCACAACCTGGTGCTCGACAACACCGGCGAGGACTTCGAGGCGCTGCTGCGCAAGCTTGGCCGCGGGCTGCTGGTGACCGAGCTGCTGGGCATGGGCGTGAACAACGTCACCGGCGACTACTCGCGCGGCGCCGCCGGCTTCTGGGTGGAGAGCGGCGAGATCGCCTATCCGGTGCAGGAGATCACGATCGCCGGCAACCTGAAGCAGATGTTCCAGGGGATCGTGGCCGCGGGCAGCGACGTCCTGGTGCGCGGCTCGCGCCGCTGCGGCTCGATCCTGATCGACCGCATGACGGTCGCCGGAGAGTGAGCCCGGCGCGCGGCCAGCGCGGTGGGGCGAGCGGCGCGCGGTGAGATATCCGTTTGCGGCTGTGGGTGCGATCCACTGAGGCGATGGCGCAAGCTTTCTCCGGCGACGGCCCGCGGCCCGCCCTGGTGCTGGACGGCGTCACCTGCACCTTTCCCGCGCGTGCCAGCACTCGCGATACTTATACGGCGGTGCGCGCGGCCTCGCTCACGGTGCGGGACGGCGAGTTCGTGGCGCTGGTCGGTCCCACCGGCTGCGGCAAGTCCACGCTGCTCAACGTCGCGGCCGGGTTGCTCGCGCCCACGCAGGGCGAGGTCCGGGTGTTCGGGGAGCGCCTGTCGGGCCTGAACCGGGTCGCCGGCTACCTGTTTCAGACCGACGCCCTGTTTCCCTGGCGCACGGCGCTCGACAACGTCACCGCGGGGCTGGAATTCCGCGGCGTGGCGCGCGCCGAGGCGCAGCAGCGCGGCATGGAGTGGCTCAAGCGCGTCGGCCTGGCCGCGCATGCATCCAAGTATCCGCACGAGCTGTCGGGCGGAATGCGCAAGCGCGTGGCGCTGGCCCAGACCTGGATCCTCGGGCCGCGCATGCTGCTGATGGACGAGCCGTTCAGCGCGCTCGACGTGCAGACCAGGCAGCTGATGGAGAACGAGCTGCTCGGGCTGTGGTCGCAGGACCGCCGTTGCGTGTTGTTCGTCACCCACGACCTGGAGGAGGCGATCGCCCTGTCCGACCGCGTGGTGGTGCTGTCTGCCGGGCCGCAGTCGCGACCGATCGAGGCGTTCCGGGTCGATCTGCCGCGCCCGCGCGACGTGCAGGAGATCGCGCTGCACCCGCGCTTCGTCGAGGTGCACGCCGCCATCTGGCGCGCCCTCAAGCAGGAGGTGCTGAAGGCCCATGAGCGCGCCGACTCCTGAGGACCCGGGTGCACCGCCGCCGGTGCGCGCACGCGCCATGTGGCCGTGGCATCTGCTGCTGCTGGCGCTCGTGCTCGGCGCCTGGCACGTGCTCACCAGCACCGAGGTGCTGCCGCCGTTCTTCTTCGGCCAGCCGCTGCAGGTGGGCCGGCGCATCCTGGAGTGGGTGATCACCGGCAAGATCTTTCCGCACCTGGGCGTCACTTTGCTGGAAACACTGCTTGCTTTCGTCATCGGCACAGCGCTCGGGCTGGGTGCGGGCCTGTGGCTGGGGTTGAGCCCGCTCGCCGCGCGCCTGCTCGATCCCTACATCACCGCGGTGAACTCCATGCCGCGGGTGATCCTGGCGCCGATCTTCGCGGTGTGGTTCGGGCTGGGCATCTGGTCCAAGGTGCTGCTCGGCGTGACGCTGGTGTTCTTCATCGTGTTCTTCAGCGTGTATCATGGCGTGCGCGAAGTCAGTCCGGTGGTGCTCGCCAACGCGCGCATGCTGGGGGCCAGCCGCCGGCAGCTGCTGCGCTACGTGTTCCTGCCCAGCGCCACCGCCTGGGTGTTCGCCAGCCTGCACGCCTCCGTGGGCATGGCCTTCGTCGGCGCGGTGGTGGGCGAGTATCTCGGCTCCGCGCGCGGAGTGGGCTATCTGATCCTGCAGGCCGAGGGCGTGTTCGACATCGACACCGTGTTCGCCGGCGTGATCGTGCTGACGCTGTGCGCGCTGGCCCTCGATCGGCTGGTCGGCGTGCTGGAGCGGCGCCTCCTGACCTGGCGGCCGGTGGCCGTGGAAGCGGCTTCGCAGTCCTGAGGAAGATCGACGATGAGACGCACAGCGCTGCGCCCTGTCTTGGCGGCGTGGCTGGCCCTGGCCGCTCTGCTCGCCGCCACATGCGCCCAGGCGCAGGCCCCCGAGAAGAAGGCGGTCACCATCGCGGTCGGGGGCAAGGCCGCGCTCTACTACCTGCCGTTGAGCCTGGCCGAACGCCTCGGCTATTTCAAGGACGCGGGCCTGGACGTGCAGATCCTGGACTTTCCCGGCGGCGCCAAGTCGCTGCAGGCGATGATGGGCGGCAGCGCGGACGTCGTCGCCGGTGGCTTCGATCACGTGGTGATCCTGCGCGCGCGCGGGCAGAAGCTGCAGGCGTTCGTGCTGCAGGTGGCCACGCCGTCGCTGATGCTCGGCGTGCTCAAGGCGCGCGCCGCGGGCTATCGCTCCCCCGAGGATCTGAAGGGCATGAAGGTCGGGGTCACCGCGCCGGGATCGAGCACGCACATCTTCCTCAATCATCTGCTCGCCGGCGCCGGTCTTTCGCCCGACGACGTCGCCGTGATCGGCGTGGGCACCGGCCCGACCGCGGTGGCCGCCGTGCGCGCCGGGCATATCGACGCGATCGTCAATGTCGAGCCCGCGATCGCCATGCTCGAACGCGCGGGCGCGATCGTCGTGGTGACCGAAACCGCCAGCGAACAGGGCAGCCGTGCGCAGTTCGGCGAGGCCTTGCCCGCCGGCTCGCTGTACACCAAGGAGGAGTTCCTCAAGCGCAACCCGAACACCGCGCAAGCGCTGGTGAACGCGATGGTGCGCGCGCTGCTGTGGCTGGAGCAGGCGAGCCCGCAGGAGATCCTGAAAGCGGTGCCCGCCGAGTACGCGCTGGGCGAGCCCGATACCTATCTGGCGGCGCTGGCGCGCCAGCGGCAGGGGTATTCGCGCGACGGCCTGATCCCGCCGGCGGGAGCCGCCGCCTTGCACCGCGTGCTGCGGCGTTTCGATCCGTCGGTGCAGCAAGCGCGCGACCTGGACATCACACAGGCGTACGACAACCGCTTCGCCGAGCAGGCGCTGCGCAGGTATCGCAAGTAGCCTCGCGCGGATAGTTCACCAGGGCACCCCGCGCGTTCAGGCCGCCAGCCAGCGGCACACGTCGCGGACGTCCACATTGCCGCCGGACACGATCGCGCCCACCCGCGATCCGCGCGGGACATCGACCTTGCGCTCGAACAGGCCGGCGATGCCCAGGGCGCCGGTGGGCTCCACCACGATCTTCATGCGCTCCCAGACGTAGAGCATCGCCCGCAGAAGCTGCGCGTCGTCGACCGTGACCATGTCATGCACGTAGCGCAGCACCAGGGGGAAGGTGATCCGCCCCAGCGAGGGCGTGCGCGCGCCGTCGGCGATGGTGTCGGGGTTGTGCACCGTTTGCAGGGCGCGGGTCCTGAACGAGCGCGTAGCGTCGTCGCCGGCCGCCGGCTCGACGCCGATCACTTTGCAACCCGGCGACAGCGCGTCGGCCGCGATCGCGCAGCCGGAGATCAGGCCGCCGCCGCCGACCGGCACGAACAGATAGTTGAGCGGCCCGATCTCCTCGATGAGCTCCTTCGCCGCGGTCCCCTGGCCCGCCACCACGTGCGGGTGATCGTAGGGCGGGATCAGGGCCAGCCCGCGCTCGGCGGCGACCGCCGCGGCGAGCTGCTCGCGCACGGCGGTGCGCTTGTCGTACAGGACCACTTCCGCGCCGTAGCCGCGGGTCGCTTCGACCTTGACCTGCGGCGCGTCCTGCGGCATGACGATGACCGCCGGAGTGCCGAGCAGCTGCGCGGCCAGGGCCACCGCCTGCGCGTGGTTGCCCGACGAATAGGCGAGCACGCCGCGCCCGCGCTGCTCCGGCGCGAGCTGCGACAGCGCGTTGAACGCGCCGCGGAACTTGAACGCGCCGACGCGCTGGAAGTTCTCGCATTTGAAGAACACGCGGCAGCCGGTGCGCTGGTCCACCTGGCGCGAGGTGAGGACCGGCGTGCGGTGGGCGTGGCCGGCGAGCCGTTGCGCGGCGGCGGCCAGGTCCTGATAGGAAACGGCGAGGCGATCGGGCGCGGTCATCGTGCGAAAGCCGGCGAAGGCATGGGTTGCTTCAGGTCGGTTCCAGCCATGCTGCCCGCCGCCGCCGCGCGGCGGCGGCGCCGCCCGCCGTCAGGAAGCAAGTATCGAGCGGCGGCGCCTGCAGCAGAATATCGCAACGGAGCAACTCGTCGCGGCGGAATGCGTGGGCCTGGACGCGATCGCCCGGGCGCAAGTCCTCCAGGCGCCGGTCCAGGTTGCGCTGGGTGACGCGCAAGCCGTCGACGGCCACCAGCACGTCGCCGGCGGCCAGTCCCGCGGCCTGCGCGGCGCCGCCATCGAGCACATGCGTGAGCTTGACGCCCGCCGGGTCCTCGCCGGTGCGCACACCCAGGGTGATGCGGGCGCCGCGCTGGCCCGGCGGCTTGGAGGCGGGCTTGCCGCCTTTGTCGGCGCTGGATTCGGCGGGGCGCAGGTGCAACTCGACGCCCGCCGTGGCCAGCAGCCGCTTCAACGGCAGCTCGCCGGTGGAGCGCAGCGCGCGATCGAAGAACGCGCGCAGCCGCACGCCGCTCACCTCCTCGGCGAGGCGCTCCACGCCGTCCTCGTCCACGCCCGCGCCGGTGCGGCCGTGGCGCGCCCACAGCGCCTGCATCACCTGGTCGAGGGACTTGCGCCCGCGCGTGCGGCTGCGGATCAGCAGGTCCAGGCACAGGGCGATCAAGCTGCCCTTCAGGTAGTAGCTGACTTGCGCGTTCGGGCTGTTCTCGTCCTGACGGTAGTACTTGATCCAGGCGTCGAAGCTCGAATCGGCCACGGCCTGCCTGTTGCGCCCCGGGGTGCGCAGCAGGCCGGTGATGCTCCTGCCAAGCAGTTCGAAGTAATCCTGCTGCGTGATCAGGCCGGCGCGCACCAGGGCCAGGTCGTCGTAGTAGCTGGTGATGCCCTCGAACGCCCACAGCAGCCGCGTGTAGTTCTCCCGGGTGAGATCGTAGGGCGTGAACGCCGCGGGCTTGATGCGCTTGACGTTCCAGGTGTGGAAGTACTCGTGGCTGCACAGGCCGAGAAAGGTTCGGTAAGCCTCCGTCACCTCGGCTTGTCCCGGCCCGGGCAGGTCGTCGCGCGAGCACAGCAACACGGTGGAGGCGCGGTGTTCGAGGCCGCCATAGCCCTCGTCCAGAGCGGTGATCAGGAACAGGTATCGCTGCATCGGCGGCGGCTCTCCGAACAGCCGGATATGCCATTCGCACAGGCGCTTCAAGTCGCGGCACAGGCGGCCGAGATCGGCGTGGTGGCGGCCGCTGATGGCGATCTCGTGGGACACGCCGCAGGCGTTGAACTGCGCGCGCGTGAAGCTGCCCATCGCAACCGGGTGGTCGATCAGCTCGTCGTAATCGGCTGCGCGGTGGGCGCCGAAGCCTCGCGGCGGCGCGCTCCTGCTCGCCATGGCGGTCGCCGACTGCCAGTTGCGATAACGCGCCCCGGTGGGACGCAGGATGTCCAGTTCGCAGGGCCGGTGCTCCCGGCCGGGAACGCGCAGGAATACCGCCGCACCGTTGAACATGCCGCGGTTCGAATCGAGATAGGCGCCGCGACCCGAGATGTCCCGGGCGTACACCTCGATGGTCACCGTGAGCGGGCCGCTGCAGGGGGCGGCGACCCAGGTGTGCTTGTCCAGCTTCACGAGTGGCAGCGTCCGGCGCCCGCTTTGCGCCCGTATCCCGACGACGTGGCGGGCGTAGTCGCGGATCAGATAGCTGCCCGGGATCCAGGCCGGCAGCGCGAAGCGCTGTCCGGCGGGGTCGGGATCCTCGACGCTGCAGGACGCTTCGAACAGATGGGCCTCGGGCCGCTTCGGAAGGATACGGTAGCGAATCGGTGGGTCGTTGCTCATGCGCAGGCGCGGTACTGGTTCAGAGCTTCCCTAGCCGAGGAAGAACCTGGCGATGTGATAGTGATCCTCGAACATCTGCGCCTCCATGGCGTGAAAGCGGGCCAGCGGCACCCAGCGTGCGTCCGCGGCGTCGTCGCCGCCGGCGACGCTCGGCAGCGCGCCGTCGCGCAGCGTGCCGTCGTGGAGCGAGAAGGCGTAGGCGTGAGTGACGGTGCGGCCGCGCAGCGAGCGATACGGCGCATCGAACACATGACTGGCGCGCAGGGCGGCCTCGAGCGCCGCTCGCGCAAGCGCCAGACCGGTCTCTTCCCGCAGCTCGCGCAGGCAACCGTCGAGCAGCGTCTCGTCCTGGTCGAGGAAACCACCCGGCAGCGCCCACAGACCCTTGCCCGGTGCATGGCCGCGCTGCACCAGCAGCAGGTGCCCGGCGCAGGCCACCACCGCATCCGTGGTCACCAGCACGGGCGGGTAGGGAGCCTGGCGCCAGCTGTCGCGGAAGCGCTCGATGTAGCGCAACTCCTCGGCCAGCGCGCCGAAATCGGCGCTGGCGCGAAAGCGGTGCAGAAAGGCGACCGTCGAGGGCGGCAACCGCGCCTCGAGGGCCGCGAAGTCGGCCGCGTCGCCGAACACGCCGCGGCGCACGCTCCAGAAATCCAGGCCCTGTTGCGGCTGTGCCTCGAGCACGGACCAATCGGGCTGCAGCGGCGCGCGCTGGCCGGCGAGCGCGATCTGCACGACGCGGGCGCCAGCGGGGTGCAACGGGTCCAGCGCCGCCTGCACGTTGCACAGCCACTGGTGTTCGTTGTACAGGCGGTCGCGGACCGGCAGCACCTCCAGGCGCGCGTTCTCGGCTTCGTTGAACGCGGCGCGCAGCATCGCGCTGCGCTCCTCGCCGGTCCACGGATGGCGCAGGCTGCGGGCAGCGCCATGGGAGCCGACCAGGACGACCGCACGAGGGGCCGCCGCCAATGCGGCCTGGACGGCTGCGCGCTGGCCGGCGTCGAACGGCTCGAAGCCGCCGATCAAGACCGCGAGGTCGAAATGCTGCACGGATGGAATGTGGCGCCTGCCGCCGGACAGGGGGATGCCGCGAGTATAGCCGCGGGTTCTCCCTGCGGCCGCGCGTCGCCGACCGGCCACCGAGGACAAGCCCCGGTGCTGGTGCCTGACGCCGGGTACGCCCCGGGTGACGCCAAGCCGCTCGCTCAGCACCGGCGGATTGATTAGAATCTAGGCCATGGACCATTGGGGGGGCGTTGCGAACGCCTTCCGGTCGCTTCGATCGAGAACGCTCTCATGCAGTACCCTTCCGAATCCGAGCTCGACGCTTGCCTGCGCGCCGTCGCGGTCGAAGCCGGGGACACCAGCGGCGCTCCGTTCCGGATCAGCCTGGTGCGCCTGCACGGCAAGCCGCCGATGTACTCCGTGGTGATCCTGTCCGCCTCCAAGGAACCGATGCGCCAGCGGCTGGGAAAGCTCCTGGCGCGCAACTTCAGCCTCGGCGTGACCTCGATCTTCCTCACCGTGGCCGAGGTCGAGTCGCTGATGGCGCACTGTCACATGGTCCGGCAGGAAACCAAGGCCTAGTGCGCCTGGTGCGCCCTTAAGGCGCGACATTAAGAAAACCAGCTCCTTGCACGCTTGCTCACCCGCCCGCCCGCGCGGCTGGCCGGGTGAGGCCGTTGGGCTACAATCGGGGCTTTCCCGAAGCCGCCCCATGTTTCACAAAAATCAAAGTATTGAGACCTTCGACCCGGACCTGTGGCGGGCCATCGCCGGCGAGGCCCAGCGCCAGGAAGACCACATCGAGCTGATCGCTTCCGAGAACTACGCCAGCCCGCGGGTGCTGCAGGCGCAGGGGTCGCTGCTCACCAACAAGTACGCCGAAGGCTACCCCGGCAAGCGCTACTACGGCGGCTGCGAGTATGTGGACGTCGCCGAGCAGCTGGCCATCGAGCGCGCCAGACGGCTGTTCGACTGCGACTTCGCCAACGTGCAACCGCACTCCGGCAGCCAGGCCAACGCCGCCGTCTACATGGCCGCGCTCAGCCCCGGCGACACCATCCTCGGCATGTCGCTGGCGCACGGCGGCCACCTCACGCACGGCTCGCCGGTCAACTTCAGCGGCAAGCTCTACAACGTGGTGAGCTACGGCCTCACCGAGGACGAAGTGATCGACTATGCCCAGGTCGAGCGCCTGGCGCACGAGCACAAGCCCAAGCTGATCGTGGCGGGCGCCTCCGCCTACTCCCTGATCATCGACTGGAAGCGCTTTCGCGAGATCGCCGACGCCGTGGGCGCGACCCTGATGGTGGACATGGCGCACTACGCCGGGCTGGTTGCGGCCGGGTTCTATCCGAGCCCGCTGCGGCACGCCCACGTCGTCACCAGCACCACGCACAAGACGCTGCGCGGTCCGCGCGGAGGGTTGATCCTGGGCCACGCCGACAACGAGAAGCCGATCAACTCGGCGATCTTCCCCGGGAGCCAGGGCGGACCGCTGATGCACGTCATCGCCGCCAAGGCGGTGGCCTTCAAGGAGGCCATGGGCCCGGAGTTTCGCGCCTATCAGGAGCAGGTGCTGGACAACGCGCGGGTGCTGGCCAAGGTGCTGCAGGAGCGGGGGCTGCGGGTCGTTTCGGGCCGCACCGAATCGCACATGTTCCTGGTGGATCTGCGCGCCAAGCGCATCACCGGCAAGGAAGCCGAGGCGGTGCTCGGCGCCGCCCACATCACGGTCAACAAGAACACCATCCCCAACGACCCGGAGAAGCCCTTCGTCACCAGCGGCATCCGCATCGGCTCGCCGGCCATCACCACCCGCGGGTTCACCGAGCTCGAGACCGAGCAGCTGGGCAACCTGATCGCCGACGTGCTGGAGGCGCCGCAGGACGACCGCCTGATGCGGCGCGTGGCGCAGGAGGTCAAGGCCCTGTGCCGGCGGCTGCCGGTTTATGAAATGCCCGTTCTGCAATTCACCTGACACCCAGGTGGTGGACTCGCGCGTGAGCGAGGAGGGCGACAGCATCCGCCGCCGCCGGCGCTGCCTCGCCTGCGACAAGCGCTTCACCACCTACGAGACCGTGGAGCTGCGCCTGCCCGCCGTGGTCAAGGCCAACGGCATCCGCGAGGAGTACGACGAGGACAAGCTGCGCACCGGTTTCCAGCGTGCGCTGCACAAGCGGCCGGTGCCCACCGAGTTCGTGGATGCCGCGATCGAGCGCATCACGCAGAAGCTGCTCGCCTCCGGCGATCGCGAAGTCGACTCGCGGCGCATCGGCGAGATGGTGATGCGCGAGCTGTACCGCCTGGACAAGGTCGCCTACATCCGCTTCGCCTCCGTGTACAAGGACTTTCAGGATCCCGAGGACTTCCGCGACGTGCTCAAGGAGGTGGCCAGACCGGGCGGCACGGCGCGCAAGCGCACGCGCGCCAGGCGCGAAGGGTGAGCCGATGTTCTCCGCCGCCGACCACGCCCACATGGCCCGCGCGCTCGCGCTCGCGCAGCGCGGCCTGTTCACCGCCGCGCCCAACCCGCGGGTGGGCTGCGTGCTGGTGCGCGGCGGCGAAGTGCTGGGAGAAGGCTGGCATCAGCGCGCCGGCGAGCCGCATGCCGAGGTGCACGCCCTGCACGCGGCCGGAGAGCGCGCGCGCGGCGCCACGGCCTACGTCTCGCTCGAGCCGTGCAGCCATCACGGGCGCACGCCGCCCTGCGCCGACGCGCTGGCCGCCGCCGGCATCGCGCGCGTGGTAGCGGCCGCAGAGGACCCCGATCCGCAGGTGTCCGGCCGCGGGCTGGCGCGCCTGCGCGCCGCCGGCATCGACACCGCCTGCGGACTGCTCGGCGAGCAGGCGCGCGAGCTCAACGTCGGCTTCGTCTCGCGCCACGAGCGCGGCCGTCCCTGGGTGCGGGTCAAGACCGCCGCCAGCCTGGACGGCCGCACCGCGCTCGCCAACGGCGCCAGCCAATGGATCACCGGCCCGGCGGCGCGCCAGGACGGTCACCGCTGGCGCGCGCGCTCGTGCGCCGTCATGGTCGGCATCGGCACGCTCAAGGCCGACGATCCGAGGCTCAGCGTGCGCGACGTCGAGACCACGCGGCAGCCGGCGCGCATCGTGATCGATCGGTATCTCGAGCTGCCGCTGTCCGCGCGCGTGCTGGAGGGCGGCAACGTGCTGGTGGCCGCGGCGCGCGAGGACGCGGCCAAGGCCCGGCAGATCCGGCAGGCCGGCGCCGAGGTCGTGGTGCTGCCCGACCGCGGCGGGAAAGTCGATCTGCCGCAGCTGATGCGCGAGCTGGCGCGCCGCGAGATGAACGAGATCCTGGTGGAGTCCGGCAACCGCTTGAACGGCGCGCTGTTGCGCGCTGGCCTGGTGGACGAGCTGGTGATGTATTTCGCGCCGCATCTGCTGGGCGACCTGGCGCGCGGCATGTATGCGCTCGGGGAGCTGACCGCGCTCGACCAGCGCGTGGAGCTGGACGTGCGCGACCTCGAGCGTTTCGGACCGGACTTGCGCATCCTGGCCCGGGTCCGCTCCACCCCTGTGTAGCGCGGGCGCGGCGCGATTCGGGAACCGAGACGGCATGTTCACCGGCATCGTCGAAGCCACAGGCGAGATCGCCGCGGTGACCCCCGTGGATCAGGGGGCCCGTGTCGTGGTCCGCGCTCCGGCGTTCGACCTCTCGGATGTGAAGCCGGGCGACAGCGTGGCGGTGGACGGCGTCTGCCTCACGGCGGTTGCGGTCCGCGACGACGGCTTCAGCGTGGACGCGTCGCGGGAAACGCTCGAACGCAGCGCCGGTTTCCGGCCCGGTGCGCGCGTCAATCTGGAGAAGGCGCTGCGTCTGTCCGACCGGCTAGGCGGGCACCTGGTCAGCGGCCACGTCGACGGCGTCGGCGAGGTGACGCGCCTGGAATCGGTCGGCGGGAGCCGGCTGCTGGAAGTGCGCGCACCCCAGGCGCTGGTGCGCTACATCGCGCGCAAGGGCTCGATCGCGATCAACGGTGTGAGCCTCACCGTGAACCGGGTGAGCGGCGAGCGCTTCGAGGTCAACTTGATCCCGCACACGCTGGCGGTGACCAACCTGCAGGCGCTGCAGCCGGGGGGCCGCGTGAACCTCGAGATCGATCTCGTCGCCCGCTATCTCGAGACCTTGCTTCGGGCGGGCTGACGCCAGCGGCCGCAACGCGTCCGCGTCGCGATCTGGCAGAATGCTGGCTGCGCCAACAGCCAGCCACCGCCTGCCATGTCCAGCATCGCCCCCACCCCGGAGATCATCGCCGAGATCCAGGCCGGCCGCATGGTCGTCCTGGTGGACGAGGAGGACCGCGAGAACGAAGGCGACCTGGTGATGGCCGCCGAGTTCGTCACGCCGGAGGCGATCAACTTCATGGCCAGGCACGGGCGCGGGCTGATCTGCCTGACGCTCACCGAGGCGCGCTGCCGGCAGCTCAACCTGGCGCCGATGGTGAGCAACAACCGCTCGCAGCTCGGCACCAACTTCACCGTGTCGATCGAGGCGGCCCGCGGCGTGACCACCGGCATCTCCGCCGCCGACCGCGCGCGCACGGTGCATGCGGCGGTCAAGCGCGAGGCGCGGCCCGAGGACCTGGTGCAGCCGGGCCACATCTTCCCGCTGCTGGCGCGCAACGGAGGCGTGCTGGTGCGCGCCGGCCACACCGAGGCCGGCTGCGATCTGGCCGAGCTGGCCGGCCTCACGCCGGCGGCGGTGATCTGCGAGGTGCTCAAGGACGACGGCGAGATGGCGCGCCTGCCGGACCTGATCGCGTTCGCGCAACGCCACGGGCTCAAGGTGGGGACCATCGCCGACCTGATCCACTACCGCAGCCGCACCGAGTCGCTGGTGCAGCGCGTGGCGGAGCGACCGCTGGAGACGGTGCACGGCCGCTTCCGCCTGTGCGCCTACCGCGACGTTACCGCCGGCGAAGTGCACCTCGCCCTGGTGCGCGGCGAGATCGTCCCCGGCAAGGAAGTGCTGGTGCGCGTGCACGAACCGCTGTCGGTGATCGACGCGCTGGATGTGGCCAGCATCGCGCACTCCTGGAACCTGAACGACGCGCTGCGCACCATCGCGGCGGCCGACGCCGGCGTGATCGTCCTGCTGCACCGGGACGAGACCGGCGAGGCCCTGCTCGACCGCGCCCAGTCGTCGCAGCCGGCAGGCGGCGCGGCGCCGAAGATGGACCTGCGCACCTACGGCATCGGCGCGCAGATCCTCAAGGACCTGGGCGTGACCCGGATGAAGATCATGGCGCTGCCGCGCAAGATGCCGAGCATGGCGGGCTTCGACCTGGAGGTCACCGGCTATTTGCTGCCCGAGCGCGCTCGCGGCGGCGCCGTGGTGACTCCTCTGGGCGAACGCAAGCGGTAGCGCTTGCATGGCGCGTTACGACGACATCCTGGAGCTGGAACCCGGACTCGACGGCGCGGGCCTGCGCATCGGCATCGTCATGAGCCGGTTCAACGTCGACGTCTGCGAAGGGCTGCTGGCTGCCTGCTCGGCGGAGCTGCGCAAGCACGGCGTGCGGCCGGAGGACATGCTGCTGGTCACCGTCCCCGGGGCGCTCGAGATCGGACTCGCGGCGCAGAAGCTCGCCGCCAGCCGGCGCTTCGATGCGATCTGCGCGCTGGGCGCGGTGATCCGCGGCGAGACCTACCATTTCGAGGTGGTGGCCGATCAGTCCGCGGCGGCGATCGCGCGCGTACAGCTCGACAGCGGCGTGCCGGTCGCCAACGGCGTGCTGACCACCGACGACGAGTTCCAGGCCGAGGCGCGCATGAGCCACAAGGGCGCCGACGCGGCGCGGGCGGCGATCGAGATGGCCAACCTGTTGCGGCGGCTCGATGGCTCCCGCTGAGTCCAAGGGAATGCTGGCCGAGAAAGTCGGCGTCGCCGCGCGCGAGCGCGCCGGCCGGGGCGCGCGCCGCCGCTCCCGCGAGCTGGCGCTCCAGGCCCTGTACCAGTGGCTGGTCGCCGGGCACGAGGCCGGCGACCTGTGCGCCGATGCCGCGGGCCGCGAGCTGCAGCGGGCGGACAAGCCGTATTTCGAGACGCTGGTGCGCGGGGTCGTCGATCGAGCTGCCGCGCTCGACGCGAGCCTCCAGCCCTTCCTCGACCGGCCCGCCCGCGCGCTGAGCCCGGTGGAGCACGCGCTGCTGCTGATCGGCGCCTTCGAGCTGAGCGCGTCGCCGGACGTCCCCTATCGGGTGGTGATCAACGAAGCGGTGGAGCTGGCGAAGACCTACGGCGGGACCGACGGGCACAAGTACGTCAACGGCGTGCTGGACAAGCTGGCCGCGCAGCTGCGGCCGCGTGAGGCGAGAAAAGATTGCTGACTGATCGGGAGGAGCGATGGCGGAAGCGGTGAAGAAGCTCACCATCTTCGACCTGCAGGCGAAGGTCGATCGCGGCGAGAAGATCTTCCAGGTGACGGCGGTGGACTTTCCCACCGCTCAGCTGGTCGATCGCGCCGGCATCGACTGCATACTGATCGGCGACTCGCTCGGCATGACCGCGCTCGGCTACGCCAGCACCGTTCCGGTCACCATGGACGAGATGATCCACCACGCCAGGGCCATCACGCGCGCGGCGAAGCGCGCGATCGTGGTCGGCGATCTGCCGCTGGGCGCCTATCACGCCAGCGCCGCCGACGCGGTCAACAGCGCCATGCGCATGGTCAAGGAGGGCGGTGCCGACGTGGTGAAGCTCGAGGGCGGCGAGGACTTCGCGCCGATGGCGGCGGCGGTGGTGCGCGCCGGCATCCCGGTGATGGCGCACATCGGGCTGACGCCGCAGCTGATGTCCAAGCTCGGCGGCTTCCGGGTGCAGGGCAAGGACGCGGCGGCGGGCGTGCAGCTGCTGGCCGACGCCGTCGCGCTGGAGAAGGCGGGCTGCTTCGCGATCGTGCTCGAGGCGATCCCCGATCGGGTGGCCCAGCTGATCACCGAGCGCGTGCGCATCCCCACCATCGGCATCGGCGCCGGGCCGCATTGCGACGGGCAGAACCTGGTGCTGCACGACATGGTTGGCCTGTTCGATCGCTTCACGCCCAAGTTCGTGAAGAAGTACGCCGACTGCTGGGCGCTCGTCTCCAAGGCGCTGGCGGAGTTCCAGGACGAGGTTCGCGCAGGCGCCTTTCCCAAGGCCGAGCACAGCTTCACCATGAAGGAAGAGGAGTACCGGGCGCTGCTGCAGCAGCTGCCCAAGCGCGGTGACTGAATTCGAGCTGATCGCCCGCTTCTTCTCTCCGGCCACCACGCACACGGTGCTCGCCGGCGGCGACGACGCAGCGCTGGTCGCGGTGCAGCCGGGCATGGAGCTGGTGGTGTCGACCGACATGCTGGTGGCCGGCCGGCACTTCTACGAGGACGCCCCGGCCTACGACGTCGGGCACAAGTCGCTGGCAGCGAATCTGTCCGACATGGCGGCGATGGGCGCCACGCCGCGCTGGGCCACGCTGTCCCTGGCGCTTCCCGCCGCCGACGAGGCTTGGCTGGAAGCGTTCGCACGCGGATTCCTGGAACTGGCCGGGACCCACGACGTCGATCTGATCGGCGGCGACACCACGCGCGGGCCGCTCAACGTGTGCGTGCAGATCATGGGGGAAGCGCCCGCCGGCAAGGCGCTGCGCCGCTCGGGCGCACGGCCCGGCGACGACGTGTGGGTGTCGGGGGCGCTCGGCGGGGCGGCGCTCGCGCTCGCGCACCTGCGCGGAGAGGTTGAACTGCGCGGCGACGATCTCGCGGCGGCACTCCAGCGCCTGCAGCGGCCGCTGCCGCGTGTGGCGCTGGGACAGGCGCTGATCGGCAGGGCGAGCAGCGCGATCGACGTGTCGGACGGCCTGGCGGCCGACCTGGGTCATGTCGCCGCGCGCTCGGGCGCGAAGGGCGTGATCGAGTGGATGCGTGTGCCGGTGCCCGCCGCGCTCGCGCAGCACCGCGACCAGCCGCTGGCCCGCCGCTGCGCGCTGGCGGGGGGCGACGACTACGAGCTTTGCTTCACCGCCGACCCTGCGTTGCGCCCCGACCTCGACGCTCTCGCCGCGCGCCAAGCCTTGCCGTTGACTCGAATCGGGCGGATCGAAGCGGGGCAGGGGGTGGTGGTGCGCGACGCATCCGGCGCCCCGCTGGAGCTGAAGGATGGAGGCTTCGACCATTTTCGCTAGGCCGATGGCGCGGCCCGGGTTGCGCTTCGCGCTCGCCCATCCCGCGCGCTTGGTCGCGCTCGGTTTCGGCGCCGGCCTGATCCCGTTCGCACCCGGGACCTTCGGCACTCTGCTCGCGCTGCCGCTGTACGCCGCGCTGCACCGGCTGCTCACGCCCGACGACTTCCTGATCGTGCTTGCGTTTCTATACCTGGCCGGAGTATGGGTCTGCGACAAGGCCGGCCGCGATCTCGGCGTGGAGGATCACCAGGCGATCGTGTGGGACGAGGTGGTGGCTTTCCTGCTGGTGCTGTTCTTCACCCCGGCCACGCTGCTGTGGCAGGCGACCGCTTTCGTGCTGTTTCGGCTGTTCGACATCCTCAAGCCGGGGCCGATCCGGTCCATCGAGCGCATGTTTCGCGGCGGCTTCGGCGTGATGGTGGACGACCTCGTCGCGGCGTTCTTCACCTTGCTGTGCCTGGCGCTGCTCAGGCTGCTGGCGCCCATGGCCGGAGGCTTTTTTGGACCGGGAATTGTTTGATCTGGCCGCGCGCGCGGGCCGGGCACTGAAGGCGCGGGGCCTGATGCTGGCCACCGCCGAATCGTGCACCGGCGGTTGGGTCGGGCAGTGCGTGACCATGGTCTCGGGCAGCTCCGCATGGTTCGATCGCGGGTTCGTCACCTACACCGACGCGGCGAAGAACGAGATGCTGGGCGTGCAGGCCGCCACGCTGCAGGCGCACGGCGCCGTGTCCGAGCAGGCCGTGCGCGAGATGGTCGAAGGGGCTCTCGCCCGCAGCCGCGCGCAGGTGGCGCTCGCCGTCTCCGGCGTCGCCGGTCCCACCGGTGGGACGCCGCACAAGCCGGTGGGCCTGGTGTGCATCGCCTGGGGGCTGCGCGACGGCGCACGGCGCAGCGCCGCCCTTCGCTTCGGCGGCGACCGCGACGCGGTGCGGCGGCAGGCGGTGATCGCCGCCCTGCACGGCGTGCTCGAACTGGTCGGCGAGCCGCGCAGCCCGGATGCAGCCGCCCGGAAGCCTGTTCGGTAGAACCGGCGCCGCAATCCGGAAGCGACCCGGCTTTCGTCGCCGGATCGCGCTTCGTTTCATCCGGGCCGCGGGCAGGTCGCGGCGGGGTGGCTCACGCCATGAGCCGGTCGCGCGCGCACCATGGCACGCGGAACATCGCCGCTACCGGTTTATGGGAGAATGCGCATGCTGATCGAAAAAGTCATCGCCAACATCATGGACGACAACAAACGCAAGGCCCTGCAGGCCGCCCTGTCGCAGATCGAGAAGCAGTTCGGCAAGGGCTCCATCATGAAGCTGGGCGAGGCCGAGGTGTCGCAGGACATCCAGGCGGTTCCCACCGGCTCGCTGGGCCTGGACATCGCGCTCGGCGTGGGCGGGCTGCCGCGCGGGCGCATCGTGGAGATCTACGGCCCTGAATCCTCGGGCAAGACCACCCTCACGCTGTCGGTGATCGCCCAGATGCAGCGCCAGGGCGGCACCGCCGCCTTCATCGACGCCGAGCACGCGCTCGACCCGCAGTACGCCCGCAAGCTGGGCGTGAACACCGGGGAGCTGCTGATCTCGCAGCCGGACAACGGCGAGCAGGCGCTGGAGATCGCCGACATGCTGGTGCGCTCCGGCTCGGTGGACATCGTGGTCATCGACTCGGTGGCCGCGCTCACCCCCAAGGCGGAGATCGAGGGCGAGATGGGCGAGCCGCAGATGGGCCTGCAGGCACGGCTGATGTCGCAGGCGCTGCGCAAGCTCACCGCCAACATCAAGCGCTCCAACACGCTGTTGATCTTCATCAACCAGATCCGCATGAAGATCGGCGTCATGTTCGGCAACCCGGAAACCACCACCGGCGGCAACGCGCTCAAGTTCTACGCCTCGGTGCGGCTGGACATCCGCCGCATCGGTTCGATCAAGAAGGGCGACGAGGTCATCGGTTCGGAAACCCGCGTCAAGGTGGTCAAGAACAAGGTCGCGCCGCCGTTCAGGCAGGCCGACTTCGACATCCTTTACGGCGAAGGCATCTCGCGCGAGGGCGAGATGATCGACCTGGGCGTGCTGCACAAGGTAGTCGAGAAATCGGGCGCCTGGTACAGCTACAACGGCGAGCGCATCGGCCAGGGCAAGGACAACGTGCGCGACTTCCTCAAGGAGCACCGCGATATGGCCGCCGACATCGAGGCCAAGATCCGCGCCAGCGCAGGCGTGGCCTCCTCCGCTGCTCCCGCCCTGGCCGAGGCGGAGCAGTAGCGGCCAGCGCCGCACGCGCCGACGCCCCGGACCGGCGCGCGGGGCTGTTGCCGTCGTCCGGGGCGAGGGCGTGAGAGATGCGGGCTAGCCTGCGGGTTCGGGCGCTGCGCCTTCTCGCCGCGCGCGAGCGCTCGCGCGCGGAGTTGCGCCGCAAGCTCGCGGACGACGACGCCGGCGAGCTGGAAGGCGTGCTCGACGAGTTCCAACGCGAGGGCTTGCTGTCGGAAGCGCGCATGGCCGAGCAGATGATCCATGCCGCGCGCGGCCGCTACGGCAGCCGCCGCGTGCTGGAGCGGCTGCGCAGCCGCGGCCTCGAAGCCGAGGCGCTGGAACGCGCCGGGCAGGCCCTCAAGGCGCAGGAGCTGGAGAGCGCCCGCGCCGTCTGGCGCAAGCGCTTCGACCGGCTCCCGGTCACCTTGCGGGAAAAAGGCAGGCAGGCCCGCTTTCTCGCCGGCCGCGGATTCTCCGACGAAGTCATCCATCGCGTTCTGGGGGGCGCCGAGGACGATCGGTAGCCTCCGCGCCGCACGCATTTGGTGCGCCGTACCGTTTATGGTAATTTCATGCTCTTGTCCGTGAGCCCGGCGGCTCTGACGTGGGCCCCTGGCTTTGGGTGTGACAGAGCATGAAAAGCAGTGAAATCCGCAGCCGCTTCCTGAAGTACTTCGAGCGCAACGGCCACACCATCGTGGCCTCCAGCCCGCTGGTCCCGGGCAACGACCCGACGCTGCTGTTCACCAACGCCGGCATGGTGCAGTTCAAGGACGTGTTCCTCGGCCTGGAGCAGCGCCCGTATCTGCGCGCGACCACCTCGCAGCGTTGCGTGCGCGCCGGGGGCAAGCACAACGACCTCGAGAACGTCGGGTACACCGCACGCCACCACACCTTCTTCGAGATGCTCGGCAACTTCAGCTTCGGCGACTACTTCAAGCGCGACGCGATCCGTTTCGCCTGGGAGCTGCTCACCCGCGAGTTCGGCCTCGACCCCGTGCGCATGTGGGTCACCGTCTACCGCGACGACGACGAGGCCTTCGACATCTGGGCGAAGGACATCAAGGTGCCGGCCGGGCGCATCTCGCGCATCGGCGACAAACCCGGGGGGCAGAAGTACCAGAGCGACAACTTCTGGCAGATGGGCGACACCGGTCCCTGCGGGCCGTGCACCGAGGTGTTCTGGGATCACGGTCCGGGCATTCCGGGCGGCCCGCCCGGTACGCCGGAGGCCGACAGCGACCGCTACATCGAGATCTGGAACCTGGTGTTCATGCAGTTCAACCGCGACGAGACCGGCACGCTGCATCCGCTGCCCAAGCCCTCGGTGGACACCGGCATGGGCCTGGAGCGCATCGCCGCGGTGCTGCAGGGCGTGCACAACAACTACGAGATCGATCTGTTCCAGGACCTGATCCGAGCGGCCGCGCGCGCGACCGGCACGCAGGATCTGTCCAGCAACTCGCTCAAGGTGATCGCCGATCACATCCGTGCCTGCAGCTTTCTGGTGGCCGACGGCGTCATCCCCGGCAACGAAGGGCGCGGCTACGTGCTGCGCCGGATCGTGCGCCGCGCCATCCGCCACGGATACAAGCTCGGGCAGAAGCAGCCCTTCTTCCACTTGCTGGTCGACGACCTTGGCAAGGTCATGGGCGACGCTTATCCGGAGCTCACGCGGGGCAAGGGGCGTGTGGCCGGCGTGCTCAGACAGGAGGAGGAGCGATTCGCGGAGACGCTCGAGAACGGCATGCAGATGCTGGAATCGGCGCTGCTCCGCGAGGACCGCATGCTGGACGGCGAGACCGTGTTCAAGCTCTACGACACTTACGGTTTCCCGGTCGATCTCACCGCCGACATCGCGCGCGAGCGCGGCTTTCAGGTCGATCTCGCGGGCTTCGAAGCGGCCATGGCCGAGCAGCGCAACCGGGCCCGCGCGGCGTCCAAGTTCCGCATGCCGGCCGGTGTGGGGACCAAGGTCCAGGCCACCGAGTTCCAGGGCTACGATCGGCTCAAGCTGCGCGCCCGCATTCTCGCCATCTACAAGGACGGCGCCGAGGCCAACACGATCGAGGCCGGCGAGGAAGCGGCGATCGTGCTCGACCGCACGCCGTTCTATGCCGAAGCCGGCGGACAGGTGGGCGATAGCGGGCAGCTCGTCTCCGGGCATGGCGTGTTCGAGGTGCAGGACACGCAGAAGATCCAGGCCGACGTCTACGGCCACCGCGGCGTGCTGAAGACCGGTCGCCTCACCGTATCCGACGAGGTCACCGCGCAGGTCGACGCGGAGCTGCGCGCCCGCGCGGCCTACAATCACTCCGCGACGCACCTGATGCATGCGGCGCTGCGCCGCGTGCTCGGGCAACACGTGCAGCAGAAGGGTTCGCTGGTCGACGCCTGGAAGACGCGCTTCGACTTCTCGCACGACAAGCCGCTCAACGCCGAGGAGATCCGCGAGATCGAGCGCCTGGTGAACGAGGAGATCCGCCACAACCACGCGGTCGAAGCGCGCCTGATGAAATACGACGAGGCGATCCGGCACGGTGCCATGGCCCTGTTCGGCGAGAAATACGGCGACGAGGTGCGCGTGATCGGCATGGCCGAGTTCTCCACCGAGCTGTGCGGCGGCACGCACGTGAAGCGCACCGGGGACATCGGTTTCTTCAAGATCGTGGCGCAGTCGGCGGTGGCGGCTGGCATCCGCCGGGTGGAGGCGGTGACCGCGCAGGGGGCGCTGGACTACGTGCAGCAGCAGGCCACCGCGCTGGAGGGCGTGGCGGAGATGCTGAAGGCGCACCCCATGGAGATCGGCGCCCGCCTGAGCCAGATCATGGACAACGTGCGCGCGCTGGAGAAGGAGCTCGCCCGGTTCAAGTCCAAGCTCGCCGCCTCGCAGGGCGACGACCTGGTCGACCAGGCGGTCGCGGTCGGGGCCGCGCGCGTGCTGGCGGCGAAGCTCGACGGCGCCGACGTCAAGAGTCTGCGCGAGACCGTGGACAAGCTCAAGGACCGGTTGAAATCGGCGGCGGTGGTGCTGGCCTCCAGCGAGGGCGGCAAGGTGACGCTGATCGCCGGGGTCACCGACGACCTCACCGCCAGGGTCAAGGCCGGCGAGCTGGTGAACTTCGTGGCGCAGCAGGTGGGCGGCAAGGGCGGCGGGCGGCCCGATCTGGCCCAGGCCGGCGGCACCGATCCGGCCAAGCTGCCGCAGGCGCTGGCCTCGGTGAAGCGCTGGGTGGAAGAGCGGCTCTAGCCCGGATATCTCAAGACCACGGCCTCACACCGGCTCGCCGATCGAGTTGGCCCAGCGCATCGCCTCGATCTGCAAGCCCATGACCTGGCCGTGCTGGAGGCCGGGCACCCGGTCCAGGGCCTTCTCGATGCCGATCAAATCGGCTTCCTCGAGCGCCTCCACCAGCGACAGCATCGCACCGAGGTTGCCCGAGCGCTCGACCAGCGCCGCGCGCACTTCGGCGTGCACCGGCATCGAGCCCAGGATTTCGGTCATCGGCATGCCGAGCAGCGCATTGACCAGTGACAGGATGCCCGCGACGAATGCGCGATCGTAGAACGCGCTGTCCTGCGGGCGCAGGGCGCGCGCGATCAGCTCCATCATGCGCCCGCGGGTGGCCGCCAGCAGCAGCAGCGGGCTGGGGAACTCGGCGGCGGGCGCGCTGCTCAGGGTGAACAGCAGCACGTGCAGCGCGCGCAGCAGCTGCTCGCGCGCGAGCACGGCGAGCGCCTGGCGCAGCGACTGGATGCGGATCTGGCCGGCGATCGCCGCCGAGTTGAGCAGCTTCATCAAGTTCGAGGAAAGATCCGGGTCGTGCTCGAACAACTGCTCGATCTTCTGCATGTCGGCCTGCGACAGCAGCAGGCCGAGCAGGCGCATCAGGGCGGTCTCGCTGCGGGTCAGACGCTTGCCGGTGATGATCGAGGGGCGGGCGAAGTAGTAGCCCTGGAACAGCTCGTAGCCCAGCTCGAGGCAGCGCTCGACCTGCGCCCGCGTGTCCAGCTTCTCGGCCAGCAGGCGCACCGGGAGCTTCTTCAGGCTCGCGGTGGTGCGCTCGAGCGTCCGATCGTCCATGTGCTGGACGTCGACCTTGACGATGTCCACCACGTCGAGCAGCGGCTTGAACACCTCTTCGCGCCCGGTGTAATCGTCCAGCGCCAGGGTGAAGCCGATCTGCTTCAACGCACGGCAGCGCTGGGCGAGCGCGTCGGTGACGCGCACCGTCTCCAGGATCTCCAACACCACCTTGTTCTTGGGCAGCAGCTCGATCACGTCGCTCATGATCAGCGGCGCGCTCAAGTTGATGAAGCCGGGATGCTTGCCGAGCACCGCTTCCATCCCCATCTCGCTGAACGCGTGATTGATGACGGTGGCGCTGGCGAACACGTCGTCCTCGATCTGCGCGCCGTTGAAGTGGCCGGCGCGGAACAGCAGCTCGAAGGCCGCCAGGTTCTGGCCGCGATCGAGGATCGGCTGACGCCCGAGAAATAGCTCCTGGGCCGGCTGCTCGGCCATGATCGCGTGCGCCACCCGCTAGAACGGCAGGGTCGCCTGCGGCGCGGCTGCGCTCAGGACCCTGCGGAAGTCTTCCTGGATGCGCTGCAGCGCAGCCGGGTTGTCGGCTTCGAAGCGCAGCACCACCACGGGCGTGGTGTTGGAGGCGCGCGCCAGCCCGAATCCGTCCGCATACTCCACGCGCAGCCCGTCGATGGTGATCACTTCGCGCGCGCCCTCGAAGCGCGCGCTGCGCTGCAACGTGCCGATCAGCGCGTAGTTCTCACCCTCCTTGAGGCGGATCTGCAGCTCGGGCGTGTTCACCGAGTCGGGCAGGCGCGCGAACTCCGCATCGATGTCGGAACGGCGGCTCAGGTACTCGAGCAGCCGCGCGCCGGCGTACATGCCGTCGTCGAAACCGTACCAGCGTTCCTTGAAGAACACGTGCCCGCTCATCTCCCCGGCGAGCAGCGCGCCAGTCTCCTTCATCTTGGCCTTGATCAGCGAATGGCCGGTCTTCCACAGCAGCGGCCGGCCGCCGTGCGCGTCGACCCAGGAGAACAGGTTGCCCGTGGACTTGACGTCGAAGATCACCTGCGCACCGGGGTTGCGCGACAGCACGTCGGCGGCGAACAGCATCAGCTGGCGGTCGGGGTAGACGATGTTGCCGCGCTTGGTGACCACGCCGAGCCGGTCGCCGTCGCCGTCGAAGGCCAGGCCCAGTTCCTCCTCGCCGTCGGCGAGCGCCCGGATCAGATCCTCGAGGTTCTCCGGCTGGGACGGATCCGGATGATGGTTGGGAAAGGTGCCGTCCACCTCGCAGAACAGCTCGCGCACCTTGCAGCCCAGGCGCCGGTACAGCTCCGGCGCGAACGCCCCCGGCACGCCGTTGCCGCAGTCGACGACGACCGCCAGCGGGCGCGCCAGCTTGACATCGCCGGTGATGCGGTCGAAATAGGCTTGCGTCACGTCGGTCTGGCGGTAGCCGCCGCTGCCGGAGGTGAAATCGTCGCGCTCGATGCGCTCGCGCAGACCCTGGATCGCGTCGCCCGACAGCGTTTCGCCCGCGACCATCATCTTCAGGCCGTTGTAGTCCGGCGGGTTGTGGCTGCCCGTCACCATCACTCCCGAGCCGGTCTGCAGGTGAAAGGTGGCGAAGTACAGCATCGGCGTGGCCACCCGGCCGACGTCGACCACGTCCACGCCCGCGGCCTGCAGCCCGCGCGCCAGGCCCGCGCACAGGGACGGGCCGGAAAGGCGCCCGTCGCGCCCGATGCATACCGTGTTCTGGTCGAGCGCGCGCGCCCGCGAGCCCACCGCACGCCCGATCAGCTCCGCGATCTCCGGCGTCAGGGTCTTGCCCACGACGCCACGAACGTCATAGGCCTTGAAGATTTCGGGCGGCACGCGGGACATGGCGGGAGAATCGCGACAGGCGTCGCGCGCATTATCCCACAGCCGGGGACGAGGCTTCCTCGAAGAAGTCCAGCACGCGCGCAGGCAGCCAGTCCATGTTTCCGGGAAACCGTCCGCACACGAAACCGGCGTGCCCGCCCTCGGCCGAAACCTCGAGCGTGACGCAGGCGGGCAGGGCCTGCGCACGCGGCAGGTGCATGCCCGGCAGGAACGGATCGTTGCCCGCGTGCAGGATCAGCGTGGGCAGTGCGATGTGCACCAGGTCCGGCTTGCTGCTCGCGCGCATCCAGTAGTCGTCGGCGTCCTGGAAGCCGTGCAGCGGCGCGGTCACCAGGTTGTCGAACTGGTACAGATCGCGGGCCCGCGCCACCGCGCGCGCGGAGTAAAGGCCCGGATAGCGGCGCAGCTTGGCGAGGCTCTTGCGCTTTAGCGATCTCAAGAAGTTCCAGGTGTACAGGCGGTTGAACCCGCGGCCCAGGAGCCGCCCTGCGATCGCCAGGTCCACCGGCGCCGACACCGCCGCGGCGCGCGTCACGATCTGCGCCGCCGCTTGTCGCTCGCGCGCCAGCCACTTCAGCAGGGCGTTGCCGCCGAGCGAGACGCCGAGCGCGAAGCGCGGCCGCGCGGGGCTCGCGCGTGCCGCCGTGCGCAGCATCCAGTCGATCTCGGCGTGGTCGCCGGAATGATAGGCGCGCGCGAGACGGTTGGGCTGACCGCCGCAGCCGCGAAAGTGCGGCACCACCGCGCGCCAGCCGCGGGCGTGCAGCGCGCGCAGCAGCGCGCGCGCGTAGTGGCTGCGCGAGCAGCCTTCGAGTCCGTGGAACAGCACCATCAGCGGCGCGTCCGCGTGCCCTTCCAGCCAGTCCACCTCGACGAAATCGCGGTCGGGCGTGTCCCAGCGCTCGCGCCGCAGCGGCGGCAGCGGCAAGCGCCGGAACAGGTACGGATAGATGGTCTGCAGGTGCCCGCCGGGCAGCCAGCGCGGCGCACGGTAGATCGCCGGCGCGGTCATACCGCGACGCACGCCCTCAGTGCAGCGTACCCGGCGGCGCGTCGGGCGCGGCGGCGTCTGGCGGCAGCGGTGAGGCGTGGTGCACCAGCATGCGCCAGCCCGAGGGCGTCAGCACGTAGACGTTGGTGGCGAGCGCAAGGTGCGCCTTGCGCTGCCCGACTACCGTGATGCGCTCGTACAGGTTGTGCACCGAGAGCATGCGGCCCGCTTGCACGCGCACGTCCAGCAGCCGAAAACGCATGTGCGGGCCCGGCGCGAACAGCGCGCGCCAGGACTCGCGCACCGCGTCCATGCCCACCAGGCGCTGTCCGCCCGGGTGGATGCACAGGATCTCCTCGTCCTCGGCCCACACCGACATCATGGCGCCGAGATCGGCCTTCTCGAAGGCGCTGTAGAACGCGGCTTCCGCCTGCTCGGAGCTGGACAGCGTCATGGCGCGCGCGCGCCGTCCTCGAGCGCGTGCCCCTTGAGCACGTACAGGGTGCCGCAGTAGGGGCACAGCGCCTCGCCGCGCTGCTCGATCGGCAGGAACACGCGCGGGTGCGCGCTCCACAGCATGCTCTGGGGCGTCGGGCAGTGCAGCGGCAGGTCCGCCCTGTCGACTTCGACCCGACGCGCGCCGCCGCTGCTCTTGTCTCGTTCCATGCGCTGGGCGTCCGTCACACCGCCGTCAGCCAGGGCGCATACTTCTGGTTGCGCCCGTTGACCACGTCGAAGAACATGGACTGCAGCTTCTCGGTGATCGGCCCGCGCTTGCCGGCGCCGATGACGCGGCCGTCGAGCTCGCGGATCGGCGTCACCTCCGCCGCCGTCCCGGTGAAAAACGCCTCGTCCGCGATATACACGTCGTCGCGCGTGATGCGCTTGGCCTGCACCTCCAGGCCGGCATCGCGCGCCAGCTGAGTCACCGCGTCGCGCGTGATGCCGATCAGCGCCGAGGTCAGCTCGGGCTCGTACAGCCTGCCGTGCTTCACGATGAACAGGTTCTCGCCCGGGCCTTCCGCCACGTAGCCGTCCACGTCCAGCAGCAGCGCCTCGTCGTAGCCGTCCTCGACCGCTTCCTGGTTGGCGAGGATGGAGTTGGCGTAGGTGCCGGAGAATTTGGCGCGGCACATGGTCACGTTGATGTGGTGGCGCGCGTAGGACGAGGTCTTCACGCGGATGCCCTTCTCCAACCCTTCCTCGCCCAGGTAGGCGCCCCAGGGCCAGGCGGCGATCGCCACATGCACCTTGGCGCCTTTCGGCGACACGCCCATCTTCTCCGAGCCGTAGAAGGAGATCGGGCGGATGTAGCAGGACTCGAGCTTGTTGGCGCGCACCACCTCGCGCTGCGCGGCGTTCAAGGTTTCGCGGTCGAACGGCATCCGCATGCCGAAGATGTGGCAGGAATTGAACCAGCGCTCGGTGTGCTCCTTGAGGCGGAAGATGGCGGTGCCGCCGGCGGTCTTGTAGGCGCGCACGCCCTCGAAGCAGGCCAGCCCGTAGTGCAGCGAGTGGGTCAGGACGTGCGTGGTCGCGTCGCGCCAGGGCACGAGCTTGCCGTCGTACCAGATCAGCCCGTCACGGTCTGCCATCGACATGTGCCTTGTCTCCCTCGCAAAAAACGGGCATTTTAGCGTAGCTTTGTATCCGGCAGCGCCCGCGGGTTCTCAATCTAGCAGCCCGGGCGCGGCGCGTGACGTCACAGGGGTGCGCACGACATGACCGTACAGATCGAGGTGATATCCGACGTGGTGTGCCCGTGGTGCTTCGTCGGCAAGCGCCGGCTGGAGCAGGCGCTGGCGCGGCTGCGCGAGGCGCCGGCGGCGCCTGCGGTGAGCGTGACCTGGCTGCCGTTCCAGCTCAACCCGGATCTGCCCGAAAGCGGCATGGACCGGGCCGACTACGTGCGGCGCAAGTTCGGTCACGCCGCGCCGCAGATCTATGCGCGCGTGGCGGGGGTCGGGCGCTCGGTCGGCATCGCCTTTGCATTCGACGCCATCGTGCGGCAGCCGAACACCGTGGCCGCGCACCAGTTGATCGCCCTGGCCGGGCCCGCCGGGCGCCAGGACCAGATGGTGGAGACGCTGTTCCGCGCCTATTTCCTGGAAGGGGCCGACCTGACGCAGCGCGCGACGCTGGTCGCGCTGGCGCAGCGCTCCGGGCTCGATCCGGAGCGCGCGGCGGCGTGCCTCGACCAGCCACAGCAGCGCCAGGCGGTGCTCGAGGCGGAGCGGGACGCCCGCGAGCTGGGGGTGGAGGGCGTGCCGCTGTTTCTGTTCAACCGCCGTCTGGCCGTTTCCGGCGCACAGGAGCCGCAGGTGCTGATGGCGGCCATCGAGCAGGCGACCCGGGACGCGGCCCAGGTGACGTGATGGGCAACCGCAACAGTGCCTGCAGCCCGGCCGTGCGCGTGTTACAACCGCGCCGGCGCGGCCGCTCTCGGTCGCGGCGCTGTGCGCGGGCCCAGGCACAAGTCGTGCTTTAGGCAGTGGGTTCCGCCTCACGCCCCTATCCAACCCGAATAATACACGCCATGCCTCAGGTCACCGCCGCCGCCTCCGTTCCCGTCAGCGCGGCACCGGTCGCCGAGGACAAGCGCGTGCTTCAGGACAAGACCTCCGCAGTTGCTGCTGCCGCGGGCGAGCCGCTGGCCAAGCGCGGGTCGTGGCTGGAGCGTCTGGGCCGCGCCGCGGTGGGCGACGACGACGACGAAGAACTGCGCCTGCGCAAGACGCTGCTGATCTTCGCCAGCGGCTTGATGAACATGGCCGCCATCGTCTGGCTGGCGATCTACTGGGCGCTGGGCCTGAAGCTGCCGACCACCATCCCGCTCGCCTACCAGCTGCTGTCGGCGCTGATCCTCGCGGTCTACCTGAAGACGCGCAACTTCGATTTCTTCCGGGTCGCGCAGCTGTCCCTGTTCCTGTTCGCCCCGTTCGTCATCCAGTGGAGCATCGGCAGCTTCGTCAACTCCAGCGGCATCGTGCTGCTGGCGCTGCTCGCGCCGGTGGGCGCGATGGTGGTGTACGGGCCACGCGAGTCGATCCCGTGGTTCGTCGCCTACGTGGCGCTCACCGCCCTGTCGGGCGCGTTCGACTACTACCTGGCCGACGGCAACCTGTCCGGCGTGCCGATGCGCACGGTGGCGGTGTTCTTCGTGCTCAACTTCACCATCCTGTCGAGCATCGTCTACCTGCTGCTGCGCTACTTCGTGCAGCAGAAGGACACGTTTCAGACCGAGCTGGCGCGCCAGCACGAGCTGGTGCAGCTCGAGCAGCGCAAGGCCGAGCAGCTGCTCACTACCATCCTGCCCCCGCACATCGCGCAGCGCCTGAAGCAGGATCAGAGCACCATCGCCGACGGCTTCGCCGACGTTTCGGTGATGTTCGCCGACATCGTCAATTTCACCACGCTCGCCGAGGAGCTGACCCCGAAGGAGGTGGTGAGCTTCCTGAACGATGTGTTCACCCGCTTCGACGAGCTGGCCGAGAAGCACGGCGTGGACAAGATCAAGACCATCGGCGACGCTTACATGGTGGCGGGCGGCGTGTCCGGCGACGACACCCAGTACGTGTCCTCGGTCGCGGACCTGGCCCTGGAGATGCGCGATCTGACGCGCAACGACGAAGTCATCCGCCGCTACAACGTCTCCTTCCACGTCGGCATCGCCACCGGTCCGGTGATCGCGGGGGTGATCGGCGTGAAGCGCTTCATCTACGACTTGTGGGGCGACACCGTCAATATCGCCAGCCGCGTCACGGCGGAAGCCCCCCCGGGCGAGATCTACGTGGACAAGACCACGTACCGGCGCCTGGGAACGCGCTACGCGTTCAGCGAGCCGCAGGAACTGATGTTCAAGGGCAAGGGCAAGATGACGGTGTACCAGCTTCTAGGACGCAGAGCGGCTTGAAGGATCTGGGATCTAGGATCTAGGATCTAGGGA
>Ga0187892_10001763_pt1 | contig 47410 bp, 31 predicted proteins | sample MA1701073metaG_FD_139345 | JGI IMG/M metagenome (GOLD analysis project Ga0187892, IMG submission 139345) | Bio-ooze microbial communities from a basaltic lava cave in the Kipuka Kanohina Cave System on the Island of Hawaii, USA - MA170107-3 metaG ...
ACCGCTCCCATGAGAACGTTGATGCCTTTCTTGAGCGCGACCGGCTTCGACCGGTCCTGGTCCTTCCCGATCCCGCGGCCCGCGTAGACGCGGACCACTTCCTGGCCGTTCAGCCACCAGATCGCGCTGTCGTCGGACCCCGTCGCCAGCGTGACGTCCTCCATGTCTTTATCCGAGACGACGTATGCGACGACGAAGTGCAGGGAATTGTCGGCCTGCCCGAAATCCACGTAGAAGTCCGTCGAGTCGGCCACGTCCCAGCCCATGTCCTGTCCGCCGGGAGCGACCTTCTGGAGCGGCCGAGGCTGGGCGGATTTCTGGCCGGAGAACCACTCCTTGTCGAAGAAGGCCTTCTGGCCGTTCTCGCTGTGGTCGCTCGCCTGGGGGCCGAGGGCGATCGGCCCCAGCACCAGCCACCGCTGGACGAAGCCTTCGCCGTTGACCGCCACCGGCGCCGCGGGGACGGGGGCGGCGGGGTCACGTTTCCGGAAGGGCGCCGGCAACTTGTCGGGCTCGACTTTCTGCCCCCAGACCGGAAGGGCCGCCACGTCCGCCCGGCTGATGGGGGGGATCTTGGCGTCGGGCGGCGGGGCCTTGGCCTTGCCGGCCAGCACGTCGCCGACCACCTTCGTCAATTCTTCGGCGGAGCCGTTGAACGTCCGGTTGCAGCGGATCTCGATGTGGGTGAACGTCCACCACGCCTTCTCGGGCGGCTGGCCGTCGGCGTAGAGCTGGTTGAAGAAGCGGTTGATGTAGATCTCGGCTCGGCCGCCGCCGTCGAAGAAGAAGACCGCCGGCGCCCCGACGACCAGGTGCTTCATGACGGCGTCGGGGTGCCACTCCTGGCCCGCGCCGATGTTGATGCGGAGCTCGGGGTACGCGCACTTCCCCTTGATCGATTTGCTGATCTTGACGACGCAGGTGCGGGTCTTCGCGTCGCTCTTGTCGATCACTCCCTCCGCGATGACCGCCGACTCGTTCATGAACTGCTGGAGGGGGTAGAGCGCTTCGATGTAGCCCTCTGCGGGCAGGACCGCCGCCGCGCCGAACGCCGCCAAAGCGAGGAGCTTCCTTTTCATGTGCGGCTCGCCTCCTCCCCTTCTTACTTGGTGGCTTCGAAGGTGATTCGCACCGCGGTTCCCGACTTCGGCACGGCGGCCTTGTTCACCTTGAACTGGTGCGCGTCCTTGGACGCGACCCCCGTCTGCACGAGGACCGTCGAATCGTTCCAGTAGAGGGCGACGACGTTCTTGGTATTGAGCACCCCGAGCGTCATCTTTCCTTCGGCGGGGTTGAAGACCTCGCGGGATCCGTTGAAGACCCACGGCTTCTGCTCCATGGGTTTGTTGACGAGAGCGTCCAGGACGAACGTCTCGGCCGGCTCCTTGCGCTCCTTGTCGCCGTCCTTCCACGACACCCAGATCTTCAGATTGCCGCCCTCGGGCGCGATCTTGTCGTCCTGGCTCCCCGACTTTCCGGGCGTGAGGCCGATCTTTTTCATCCCTTCGTAGAGGGCGACCCCGTCGACCTTGGCTACGAAGATCGCCTCATACTCCTTGCCGCCCGGCATCACCAGCAAGTATTCGATGGCGCCCTTGAGCTGCTCGTACTTGTCGAACTGGGCGACCTTGCCGCCGAAAGAAACCGTGCCCGCCTTCTCGTCCACTTTGAGGGAATCCGCCTCCTGGGCGACGGCGGAGGCGGCGAGCAGGAGTCCTGCCGCGAGGATTCGCGAAGTCATCGAAGTCCGGCGCCTCCCCTACGGATCACACCCTTTACATATCACACGAACCGGCGGCCGTGACGGCCGCGCGAGGGAAAAAGTGCCTTCCCCTGGGAGTGAGTTCCCTGCCGGAGGATCCCGTTACCGGCCGGCGCCGACCGGGAAGACCTCGCGGACCGCCCTGCCGTCGATGCCGTGGGGCGGGGGCAGGCCCAGGAACGCGAGCGCCGTCGGGGCGGTATCGTAGGTGCGGACGACCCGGTCGATGACCAGGCCCGCAGGAACGCCCGGGCCCGCGCAGATCCAGGGGATCCGCATGTTCTCAACGCGGACGGGGTCGCTGGGAATGAAGTGGTTCTTCCCGCCTTTCATCCCGCCGTGATCGGCCGACACGATGATCGCGGTTTTCTCGAGCCGGCCGGCGCGCGAAACCGCCTCGACGATGCGGCCGATGGCCGTGTCGACCTTGCGGACGGCGTCGAAGTACCGCGCGCTCATCCAGCGGTAGCCGTGCCCCGCCTCGTCCGGCTCGCGAAAGTGCACGAACGTCATGGCGTAGAGCTTGCGCGGCCACTGCTCCGCAAACGCCTTGGACAAGGCGCCGGCCTCGGTCTTGGGGTCGTAGATCCAGCCGAACGGGCGAGGCGGCGAGAGCCAGAGCCTGGGGCGCAAGGGCGAGTACGCGCGGCCGGTCTCGAAGGCCATCAGCCGGTCCTCTTCCTCGGCAAGCCAGGCGGGGTCGGTGTGGTCTTCCTCCGGTTCGATCAGCCGGGGCAGCGGATTCCCGTAGATGAAGTTCACCCATCGCGGGTCCGCCAGGTAGTGGAACTTCTCCTTCGAGAAGAACATCGCCGTCGAGAGTCCCGCGCGGCTGGCGACGGACAGGACGGTGGCGTGTCCGATGTGGCCGGGCCGGTAGTTGTTCCAGACGACGCCGTGGCGCGGGAAGTTGAATCCCGTCAGCATCGACGTGTGGCTGGGGAGCGTGACCGAAGGATTGACGGTCTCCGCCTTGGGGCAGAACGCCCCGCGCCGGATCAGGCCCTGCAGGTGCATCGCGCCCGCCGGCTCGATCGCGTCGGGTCGAAGCCCGTCGACGGAGATGACGATCACGTGGTCCGCGACGGCCGGTCCGCGCGTGACCGGGGATGTGTCGGGCGGCGGTTGCGGAGGTACCGTGGCGCAGGAGAGAGCTTGCACGGCGAGCGCAAAAAAGGCGGGAAAAAGGCGGCGCATGGGGGATTCTCCTTCGGGGCTACTCTAGAGGAACGCCGCCGCGGGGGCCAGCGATTCAGCGACTCGGCCCGGCCGGGGTGAAGCGCCAAGTCATGGGTCCATTCGAGCGCGAACGAAAGGAGATCGGGAGATGGCCGGAGATAGGGAGACGGAAGCTTTGAAAGCGGATCATCTCCCCATCTCCGGCTTCTCCGTTTATCTCCTTATTGGTTCCCTTCGAATCGACCGACGATTTGGCGCTACACCCCACGAAGAGAGGATTGGGCATGCTTCAAGAGTCTTCTCTGCGATCTCCGCGCTCTCCGCGGTTAAGTCCTCCCGGTTTAGGACAGCTGTTACTATCTCCCTAACGTTTCGGAATCCTCGGGTAAGTTGAATTAGGATGCAGAAGGAGCTCCGCACCTGGGACGAGACCATCGAGGCGATCCTGCGCGGCGACCGGGAGCGCTTTCGCGAGATCGTCCTGGAGTTCCAGGACGGGCTACGTTTCATCGTCGCCTATCACATCCGCGGGGACGCCGAGCGGATCGACGAGATCGTCCACTGCGCCTTCGTGGCCGCCTTCCGCGACCTCGAGCGGTTCGAGCTGGGGCGGCCCTTGTGGCCCTGGCTCAAGGCCATCGCCCGGAACGAGGCCCTGAAGGAAGTCCGCCGGATGCGTCGCTCCGCCCAGCTCGCTCGCGAGATGCTCCAGGCCGAGCTCATGGAGGCGCGGGCGGCGCAGGAGCCTTCCCCCGATCACCTGACGAAGCTCCGCCGGTGCCTCGACTCGTTGAAGGACTCGGCGCGCGAAATGGTCCTCCTTCGGTACGCCGAAGGGAAAAGGTGCGAGGCCATTGCGCAGGCCCTCGGTCGAAGCGCCGGCGCCGTCCGGGTCGCCATGCTGCACATCCGGCGCTCGCTGAAGCTGTGCCTGGAACGGCCGGAGGCGTGATGGACCCGCGGGAGCTGGACCGGCTGTTCGCCGAATTCCTCGACGGGACGCTGGACGAGGAAGGGGCCCGGCAGCTCGGGGACGCGATCCGCACGGACCCCCAGGCGTTGGAGGAGCTTGCCGATCTACAGGACCTCGACATCGCCGCGGAGGCGTTGTACCGAACCGACGAGGAGCGCCGGAAGCTCGCCGGGCGGATCATGCTTTCGATCTCTGATACGGGCCGCCGCGAGCGCCTCGCGGACGCCGTCCTCCGGGACGTCAAGAGGGTCCACCGAACGCGCCCGCCGCACCGTCCGGCCCTGGCCGCCGCGGCGTGGGCGGCGGCAGGACTGCTCCTCGCGGCGATTTTCGTCCTCATGCCGCGCGCCCCCCGTCCTGAAGCGACCCGAGCGAAAGCCGAAGCGCCTCCCGCTCCCACGCCCGACGAAGCCGAGCGGACCGAGGCGGCCGAACGCGTGGCGGAAATCGAACGGAGGCACCGCGAGCTTCAGGAAGAGAAAAGGCGTGCCGAGAAGGCCCAGGAAGCAGACCGTCTCCGCAGGGCGGAGGAAGAGCTGAAAAAGGTGACCGCGCAGTTCCAGGAAGCGGTCGAGCGGCTCAAGCGCGCCGGCGCGGCAGAACAGCAGGCCAAGGAGTCTCTGCCGTCGGCCCCGCCTGCCGTTCCCCGCCCTGAGTCGACCGATGCTCCCCTGGCGAAGATCAGTCGGGTCGACGGGAACGCCGGCGTTCTCACCGCCATCGGGAAGATCCCGGCCCAGGCGGCCCAGGAGCTTCGGGGCGGCCACGGAATCCAGACTGTCGGCCCCAGGAGCGCCCTTGCCCTGGAGTATGCGGACGGGACCCGGTTCGAGCTTGGAGCGGATACCTTGATTCGCGGGCTCGGGGAAAGCACTCTCGGGAAAAGACTCGAGTTGGCGCGAGGAGTCCTCTCGGCCGTCGTGACCCAACAACCTTCGGGCCGGCCCCTGGCGATCTCGACACCCCACGGGGAAGCAATCGTGCTGGGGACCACGCTGCGCCTTTTGGTAGACGGCTCGTCCACGCGGCTGGAAGTCTTGGAAGGGACGGTGCGGCTGAAAAAGTCGGACGGCAAAGCCGTTGAGGTCACGGGCGGCCACTCGGCGATTGCGGCGGTGGGCGTGGACCCGGGACCCCGGCGGTTCCTGGACGGGACAAAGCCGATCTACATCGAGCTGGAGGAGTTCGGGACCGCGCGGGACGCGAAACCGACGAACGGGGTGACCTGGAAGCTCTACCTGGAGCCGGACCCTTCGGCCTCGGGGGGCCACTTCGTCGCCGCGCCCGCCCTGGGCACGGAGCTTTCCGGGGAAGTGGATCTCGTCAAGGGGCACTGGTACCTCTGGGTCGGATTTCGAAACGAGGAATCCTCCGGCCCGGTGACCTTCCAAGTCTTCGCCGGCGGGAAGTCCGTCGGTCAAGGTTCGACATCCCCCGGCGGACCGTATTTGCTCTGGAAGCGGTTCGAGTTCCCGGCCAGCGGGTTGACCCGAATCGTGCTGCGGTCGACCTTCAAGGGAACGCCGGACCCGAACGTCCCTCGGACGCCCTTCAATGCCGTGAACCGCTGGGATCGGATCTGCCTGGTCCGAGACGAGGGGTTCACTCCGAAGTAAGCGAGGCGGCCGCGCCGTTCGGCGGAAAAACGCGAAGACTCTCGGGGTCCAACTCTGCCCAGGAGGAAAGGCCATGAAGCGCCCGATGGCGATCCCCGTCGTGACGTGTTTCCTGGCGGCGATCCTGCCGTTTGCGGCGGCCGCCCAGGACCCCTCGGAGGCGATCTACGACGAGACCCGGATCGAGACGTTCAGCCTGTCCCTGGACCCGGCGGACTGGGACGCGATCTGCAATGACGGGACGGGTTCCGGAGATCAGTGGAAGCGCGCAACCCTGACGTGGCAGGGGGAAACGGTCCCTGGCGTGGGGGTCAAGCGGAGCGGCGGACTCTACGGGGTCCTGTCCGACATCCCGAAGCCTTCGATCCGTATCAGCTTCAACGAGTTCGAGTTCGCCAATCCCGCAGGCCCCGGCACTCCCGGGCGGACGTGGCACGGCGTCAATCGAATCAAGCTGGAGGCGATGGGACCCGACCCGGCGATGATGCGGGAGCGCGTGGCGTACGGAATCGGCCGCGCGATCCAAGCCCCGATGCCGCGCGCCTGCCACGCCCGCGTCCTGGTCAACGGGGCCTACAAGGGGCTGTACCTGGTCGAGGAGCCGGTGCGGAAGGATTTCGTCCGGTACCGCTGGAATGAGGACGGGGGCAACCTCTACAAGGTGGAAGCGCCGGACTCGACGACGTACGACTGGAAGGGGCCGGACCCGACGTCGTACGTGCCGACCTATTTCCAAGCCGAAACCAACTATCCGGGCGGCGACTACTCGGACCTCGTGCAGCTGGTGAATCTCATCAACAACTATCCGGCCGATCAGATCCGGGCTCGCCTCGACGGGCACATCAACCTGGACGGATTCCTGAGACACTTGGCCCTGACGACCGTTTACGGGGATCGCGACGATATCCACCACTGGAACTCCAACTCGTGGGGAGGCGGCCACAACCATTTCTGGTATCACCGGGCCTCCACGAACCGGCTGGAAATCATCAAGTGGGACAGCGACGCCTCGCAGGGGCTGGACGGGGACCCTTACGCCCCCGCGTTTGCCGAGGCTCCCCTGGGGTACAAGTACAACCTTCACCCTCTGCAGTACTGGGTGCCGACCGACGCCACCGCATGGGCCGCCTACAAGGCCAAGATCGTCCAGATGCTCAACGGACCCGTCGCCGCGATCCAATCCCGGATCGACTCGATCACCAGCCAGATTCGCGACCACGTGTACCAGGACACGCTCAAGGGGGTCGACCCGACCTGGAATCCCGACGGGTTTACAAACGCGGAATTCGAAGCCGCCGTCGTCTCCCTGAAGGATTGGTGGTCGCGCCGGGCGGCCTACCTCCGGAACGAACTCGGCGCGCCCCCTCCGCCTCCGCCCTCGAGCGACGATGCCGCGTACGTGTCCCAGAATATTCCCTCGACCCTGACCGCCGGCCAGAGCTACTCTGTCTCGGTTACGATGAGAAATAGCGGCACGACGGCGTGGACCGGTTCCGCGGGATACCGCCTGAACTCCCGCGGCTCGTACGACAATACGACTTGGGGAGTGAACCGGATCGCCCTGGCGGCGGGCGACTCGATCGGGCCGGGGCAGATGAAGACGTTCACCTTCACGGTGACCGCCCCCGCGACTCCGGGGCCCTATCGGTCGCGCTGGAGCATGGCGGTCGGGACGGCCCCCTTCGGGGCGACGACCCCGGACGTGAACGTCACGGTCGCGGGAGCTCAACCTCCTCCCCCCGCGGGCGCGAATGACGCCGCCTATGTCTCTCAGATCGCGCCGTCCACTCTGTACGAGGGGCAGACCTTCGCGGCCTCCGTGACGATGAGGAATGCGGGCACGACGACCTGGACGGAGTCGGCCGGGTATCGTCTCAGCTCGCGGGGGCCCAGGGACAACACGATTTGGGGAATCAACCGGGCGTACCTGTCGCCGGGAGATTCGATCGCGCCGGGCCAGGCGCATACGTTCAGCTTTTACGTCACCGCCCCGGCGACGGCGGGAACCTACACGTACCGATGGAGCCTCGTGCAGGACGGAGTCGACTGGTTCGGGGAGGTGACGACGGACGTGTCGGTCCTCGTGGTCCCCGGTACCGCGGCCTCCGGCGGCCAGGGCGGCGACAGCGGGGGCTGCGGAGCGACGGGACTGGAGGCGGTGCTGGTCCTGGGACTCGTCGCGCTCCGGTGCAAGAAAGGGATAAGACGATGAACACACTCGCGCTGCTGCTGCTGGCTCAGGCGGGCCCGACCGAACTTGGGATCAAGGACGCGGACTTCACGATCAACGGGAAGCCGACTTTTCTCCTGGGCGTCAGCTATTACGCCGGGCTGGGCGCCTCCGAGGAAGCCCTGAAGGCGGACCTGGACGACATGCAGAGGCACGGCTTCAACTGGCTCCGCGTGTGGGCCGCCTGGAGCGGGTTTCAGGGCGACGTCTCGGCGGTGGACGCCGCGGCCCGGCCGCGCGAGCCGTATCTCGGAAAGCTCAAGGGGCTTGTCGCCGAATGCGACCGGCGAGGAATGGTCGTGGACGTGACGCTCTCGCGGGAAAACGGCGTCTCGGGAGGGCCGCGGCTCCAGACTTTGGACGTTCACAAGCGGGCGGTGGAGACCGTCGTGACAGGGCTTGCCGGGCACCGCAACTGGTATCTGGACGTGGCCAACGAACGGAACCTCAAGGATAAGAGGTTCACGTCATACAAGGAAGTCGAGACGCTCTTCGTCGCGGCCAAGGCGATCGCCCCGACGCTCCGGGTGACGGCGTCGCACGCGGGGGACATCACCAGGGAAGAGCTCAAGGAGTACCTGGCGACCGGCATCGACTTTGTTTCTCCGCACCGCCCCCGGGACGCCCAGTCGCCCGGTCAGAACGCCGAGAAGACCCGTCAGTACCTGGCTTGGATCAAAGAGCTGGGGCGCGTCGTGCCGGTCCACTACCAGGAGCCCCTGCGCCGCGGGTTCGGGAGGTGGAACCCCAAGGCGGAGGATTTCGTGACGGACCTCAACGGTGCCCGCGAGGCGGGGGCCGCCGGCTGGTGCTTCCACAACGGCGACGAGCGCGCCCTTCCGGACGGCCGGCCGCGCCGCTCGTTCGACCTGCGCGACAAGCGCCTCTTCGACCAATTGGACGCGGAGGAACAGAAGTTTCTGCGGGGCCTGAAGCCCTAGGTGTGTCCCGGTGGATTCATCAGCATGTTTTTCACCACAAAGACACAAAGGACACGAAGGCCACAAAACGGTCCCCGAGAACCTCGGCGGGACTTTCCGAGAGGCTCTTTGTGGCCTTCGTGTCTTTGTGGTAGATCCCCTATTCACGAAATCGCTTGGACTGACCTAGTGCCGTCGGGTCCAACGCAAGAGGCAATACCAATTCGAAGGGGGGCGGGGTAATACTTCATACGATGATGGCGGAACCCGGCCCTTCGGACAGGCGGAGCCCTGACCTCCAGCATCAGGAAGCGGGCCTCGCGGAGGCCCGCCGCAAGGAGCCCGGCGCCGGGACGACCGAGCGATTCATCCAGTTCTACCACCTGGCCCACCGCCGGATTTCCGCCTGCATCCTGTCGATGGTCCCCAACCGTGCCGAAGCGGAAGACATCATGCAGGCCACCAGCCTGGCGCTCTGGCAGCAATTCGGCACCTTCCGTGAGGGCGGCGATTTCACCAACTGGGCGTGCGGCGTCGCCTACCGGCAAACGCTCAAGTATTTCCGCGAGCATAAACATCGGTCACTTCGATTCAGGGAAGAAGTCATGGGTCGGATTGCGGAATTCCGAAACCAGCACCGCGACGTCCTCGAGGCGAGAAGCCTGGCGCTGAGCGAATGTCTCAAGAAGCTGTCCCACCAGGACCGGGAGTTGGTCACCGTGTATGCGACCGACGAGGTCACGATGAAAACCGTCGCCGAGCGGCTCCGCCGGCCCGCCAACACGGTCTACAAGGCCCTGAAGCGGATCCGTCTGCTTCTCATGCAGTGCGTCGACCGCGCCATGGCGACGGGGGGCGCATGAGCGACCCGAACTCCGAACGCCTCGCGGAACTGATCGAGATCGCCGGCGACGTCTGTAACGGGTCGGTGATGGAGGATCGGCTGGTCAGACTGCAGGAACTGGTGCAGGATCCGAGGATGATGCAGGCCTACGTGGAATACATGGACCTGCACGCGGAGTTGGGCGCGTGGGCCGCGGACGAGCTCGTGCAGGGAGAACCTGGCCGCTCGGGAGGTCTGGGTCGTGTGAAGGGAGCCGCTGGGCTGGTCTCGAAGGAGACCCGGAGGAAGACGCGTCGTGTCGCGGGCCGCTGGGGGGTAGAGGGGCAGTCTGACCCCTGGCCGAAGAAAGTTGCCGTGGCGACCGCGGCGGGCGTGGTCATCGCCGCCGTCGTGACCTTTGTGCTGGGCAATCTCGCTCCCGAGGGCCATGAGAAGATCTCCAAGAGCCCGGCACGTCGCTCTGCGGAAACGGCCAAGGATTCAAGATCGGACCCTTCGCGGCCCTCGGATCTCGATCCGGGAAAGATCTCCGAGGAGCCGCAAGAAGGGGCGAAGGCCCGTTTCCCCGAACCCCAGTCCTCGCGTCCAGACCGCACGCCCGGAGAAGCACCCCCGAAGGAACCCCAGGTCCCCGCCGGGGCCGACCCTCTGCTCCCGGCGAAACCGCCGCAGGTTCCGGAGGTCAGACCTGCCAAGAGCCCGGACTCCGGCGAGACAAGGCCCGGGCCAGGCGTAAATCCCCCGGACCCGGGCACGCAGATCGCGATCGCCCGGGTCCAGCGGGTGGAGGGCGAGGCGTACGCGCATCGGGACGGCGCGCGGAAGCCCGCCCAGGCGGAAGCGACAATCGTCGCCGGTCAGGGCCTGGAGACGGTCGGAAAAAGAAGCTCCGTCACGCTCGTCTATCCCGACAAGACCCGCGTCGACCTGGGGTCGGAGACGGAGATTCGCGATCTGAGGGAGGCGGGAGGAAAGCGCTTCTTCGTGGCCAACGGATCCGTGCGGGTGATTGCCATTAAGCAGCCGCCGGGTCAACCGATGGTGATCGAGACGCAGCACGCGGAAGCCAGGGTTCTGGGAACGACGCTCCGAATCATTGTAGACCCGGACCCTAAGAGCGGGACGCGACTGGAAGTCGACGAAGGGAAGGTCGAGTTCAAGAGAAAGGTCGACGGAAGGGCCGTGGAGGTTGTGAGCGGTCACTACGCGGTGGCGGCGGTGGGGCTCGCGTTGGCCGCCAGGCGGATTCCCCTGGACGAGATTCTTCTCCTGCCGGAGCAAGCCCGGGTCGTGGGTCCCGAGTGGCGGCCGGTGAAAGACCCCGAGGCGTCCCGCGGCGTTTGCCTCGAGGTTTCCAAAGTTCCTGCTCAGAAGTCACCCGCGAAGTTGAGCGCCGCCGCGCACGTCGCCCTTACGTTCCAGGCGGAGAAGGACAAGGAGTACAGGATCTGGATGAGGGGCCGGCGGAGCCCGAATGACGTGCGGGAAGAGCCCATCGACGCGGTTGTGATTGAAGTCGCGGGGGGCACCCTCGTGGAACCGAAGGAGGCCGAGGGAACTCTGACGTTCGGCCCCGAACGCGCCGTCTTCGGCGGCTACGGGCATCTGGGCCGCCCGGGGTACGCCTGGGTGAGCGGCTACGCCAAGCACGAGGCCGAGCCGGTGACCGTCCGCTTTCAGCGGGCCGGGGCGCAGACGTTGAGGATATACGCCTACGAGAACCTGGTCCGGATCGACGCGATCTGGATCTCGGCGACCGTGAAGGTCCGTCCGGACGACGGGGCGACGGGTCCGGGGCCGGAGCCGAGGAAGTAAGTCGAAAGGGGCGGCGGCCCGCGGCGCGAACACCTGAATTCATGTCGCGCTCGGAGTCTGTCCGCGCCGGCCGAGCGGGTCGCGCCCGCGACCTGTCTTGGGGCATGGGCGAGCCGTGAGACGGGTGGTCTTGATTTCTCTGTCGGAGGTGCGCCCATGTTTTCCCTGAAAAGGCTGGTTCTTTTCGTCCTTCTGATCGCGGCGCTTCCCGTGCAGGCGGTGGATAGCACGGCGGTCAAGAACACCCGGTGGGAACAGAGGCTGGTGAGTTCTCAAAGTTATTCGAATCCTTTCAGCGACGTGACGCTCAGCGTCGAGTACACCGGCCCCGGCGGCCGGACCATCACGTCGCTGGGCTTCTGGGACGGAGGGAACGCGTTCAAGATCCGCTGCGCTTTCCCGGAGGCGGGAACGTGGACGTATCGAACGACGTGCAGCGATGCGTCCAATGCCGGACTTCACGCCCAGACCGGCACCGTTACGGTAAGCGCCTATGCGGGGGGTAATCCGCTCTACGCTCACGGCTTCCTGCAGGTCAGCGCCAACCGGCGGCACCTGGAACATGCGGACGGCACCCCTTTTCTCTGGATGGGGGAGACCTTGTGGGGTGGCACGGTCTGGCTCTCGGAAAGCGGCTGGAAGGACGCGATCGACATCCTTCGATCCGACCGCTTCACGGTCCTGCAGACGAATTTCGCTCGCAAAGCGGAGGCGGATACCAACGGCGAGACGCCCTGGAGCGGGGACCGCTGGAACGTGAGCTTCATGCAGAAGCTGGACCGGATGTTCGATTACGCCAATGACCAGGGCCTCTACCTCTTCGTGAACGGGCTCATCGACCTCAAGTGGGACCGCGGCATCACGGGCGCCTCCTTCGAAAGGATGCTGAAGATGATCGCGGCCCGGTACTTTTCCCACTACGTGAGCTATTCCTCCAGCATGGACGATGGCTTTTCGGCCGAGCACAATGAGGCGAACACTTTTCTGGATGTCGTCACCGATCGGCACCTCCTGAGCCAGCACGCCGGCTCCACCGATCCCTACCCGCCTTACGGCAACCTGTGGACCGCGCTTCAGTACTACGACGAGCCGTACGAGGACTACGTCATGGTCGAGACCGGCGGCCATATGCCGTGGTTCTTCAACCCCGGCGAGCCGTCGATCATCTCTCTCTACCATCACTCGCCCCCCAAGCCGCTGGTGAACGGAGAGGCCGGATACGAGGGGGAACCCGGCATTACCGCCGAGGACGGCGCCCGCTGGGCCTGGGCGACATTCCTGTCCGGGGGGTGCGGCTTCACGCACGGCACCCACCTATGGAATGCGCGGGACGCGAACCTGGCCGAATGGGGGGCCCTGCGGGGGAAGAGTTACATGAGGAACGCGACTCACTTCTTCATGGACGTGGACGGGGGGCGCGCCCTGATCCCCCGGCCGGACCTGGTTCTCAATCAGCCGGGCGCATGGAACGACGGGATGCCCGTCGGCGTGACCGGGAATTTGTCGAAACTCGTCGCGCACCTGCCCACGGGGGGGACGATCGAGCTGGATTTGAGCGAACTTCCGGCCGCGACGTCGTTCGAATGGTACGACCCCCTCGCGGGGAGCTATACGCCGGGAGGGACGGCGACCCCCGGAACGCCGCGGTCGTTCACCTCACCTCTGGGCTCGAACCAGGCCGTGCTCTTCATCGGCGGAGGCGCGGCCGGCCGCAACCAGCCTCCCGTGGTGAACGCGGGAGCCGATGCGAGGGTCACTCTTCCCGCGGACCTTCCGCTCTCCGCGAGCGTCTCCGACGACGGAATGCCGAATCCGCCCGCGCGCACCTTGGCCACGTGGTCGAAGGTCAGCGGACCCGGCCCCGTGACGTTCGACGATGTCTCGTCGCCCGCCACGACGGCGACGTTCCAGATCGCCGGACAGTATGTTCTGCGCCTGACCGCCGACGACGGCGCGCTTCGAGCCATCGACGAGATGACCGTGGACGTGGACGGGGTGAGCTCCGTCGGGAAGGCGCTCTATTTTCCCGATGACCTATCCTTCGCGGTGATCCCCGACGACCCGGTGTACGCGGTGGACGCCACGCGTTCGCTGACGACGGTGGGCTGGCTGAAGACCAACGCCATGAACGGCATCATGGTGATGCTGTCCCAGGACACCGGGGATAACGCCTACTACAAAGTGTGCTTCATTCCCGCGGAAGCGGGCGACAAGCTCCTGGGATGGTTCACGACGATGAGCGGACGGGCGTCGACCGGGGTCCTCCACTCCGGAACGGGCGTCGTCCCCGGACAGTGGTATCACTTTGCCGTCGTGCTCGACCGTACCGTGACTCCGGCCGTCGCCAAGCTCTACGTGAACGGCGGGCTCGAAGTGACGATGGACGCGTTCGACATCGGGGACATTACCCCGCGCAGGCCGGGCGGAGCTCTGGCGCCGTTCATGATGGGGAACGATGCCTGGGGAGGCAAAGCCACGGAAGGGTTTTATGTCGACGAGATCCGCGTGTATGACCGTCCCCTGACCGCGGCCGAAATCGCGGCCCACTACAACGGCGGAGTGGGGCAAATGGGCCAGCCGGAGCCCGGCCTTGTCGCGGGATGGCACTTCGACGAAGGCCAGGGAACGACGTTCAATGATTACTCGGGAAACGGCCACCACGGCGTCTTCATGCACAACACCCAATGGGCCGGCGGGATCGTGCCCACGGGCACGGCATCGAATGCCGTGGCGACGCCGGCGATTCGCCCCGGTGGCGGAACCTTCACGGGCTCGGTAGACGTGAGCTTGGAGACGGCGACCGCCGGTGCGACGATCACCTACACCACGGACGGTTCAACACCGACTGCGTCGTCGACGACGTATGCGGGAGCCTTCACGCTGACCTCGAGCGCGATCGTGAAGGCGAAGGCCTTCAAGGTCGGCATGACCCCGAGCGGCGTGGCGGCGGCCATGTTCACCCTCAAGGGGCCGTCGGACTCCGACGGCGACGGGTTGCCGGACGCCTGGGAAATGCAGCATTTCGGCGATCTGAGCCAGGGGCCGAACGCCGACCCGGACGGGGACGGGTTCACGAATCTGCAGGAATATCAAGCCGGCACGGACCCGATGGATCCCGCTTCCACTCCTCCGCCCGCAGGGGGCGGGGGCGGCGGAGACCGTGGCGGGTGCGGTGCCACCGGGATGGAGACGCTGCTGATCCTGGGTCTCCTGAAAGCGTTCGTCCGACGGAAGGGACCCGCCGGAGGGGCCGAAGGCGGATGCTGGGAGAAGACCGTATGAGAGCCGCCGGCGTAGGGCTTCTCACCGTGTGCGTGGCGATCGCGCCCCTCGAGGGCGCCGGCACTCGCTCCGCCCGAGGGAACCCAGCGGCTCGGGGCCAGGCGGCTGCGGGAGAAGCCGACGTCTACCAGCAGGACCCGGGACCCCACAGGATCGTCTGCCTCGAGGCTGAGCGCTGCCACGCGAAAGTCGATCGCGGCGCGCATGGCTGGAAGTCGGTCACCTCCCCGCCGGGGCACTCGGGCGCGGGGGCCATGCAGGTCCTTCCGGACAACGGCACGAGCTTTCTGGAAAACTACGTCAACGTCGCTCCCCGACTGGATTTGAACGTCAACTTCGTCAGTGCCGGAAGGTATTACGTCTGGATCTACGGCACGAGCACGGACGGCGAAGGAGGAGGGGACAGCTGCCACGTGGGACTCGACGGCCAGGCCCAGGCGCCCTGCGCGGGGATCGGCGGATTCGGCACCTGCGGAGTGTGGAGCTGGTCCAATCCGGAATCCGCGACCTACCTGAATGTTCCGACGCCGGGAGTTCACACCGTGAACGTGTGGCCGCGGGAGGACGGGTTCCTGATGGACAGGCTGGTGCTCACGGCGAACGCGCAGTACATCCCTTCCCGACAAGGTCCCCTTGAGAGTCCGCGCAAGACCGGCGGCAATGTCAACGGCAGCCCTTGGGCCGAGATCGTCAGCCCCCGGGACGGCAGCCTGATCGCCGGTCCGGCCGCGATCCGCATCGAGGCGGCCGCCTTTGACGCCGATGGATCGGTCGCCCGAGTGGAGTGTTTCGCCGGGAAGGAGCTGCTTGGGGTCGCCGAGAAATCCCCCTATGCCTTTGCATGGAACGACCCGCCGAAGGGCAACCACGTTCTGACCGTGAGGGTCATCGACCATCTGGGGGCGGCGGCGACTTCTCAAGCGGTTTACCTCACGTGCGCGTCGGGCGATTCCGACGACGGTGCCTTTCTGCAAGACGCCACGCGAGACGGAATCCTTTCGGTGGAGGGAGAGCATTTCCACGCCCAGGTCGAGAAGGGACAGCATCGTTGGCAGCCCGTCACCAGCCCGAGAGGTCATTCGGGCGCGGGGGCGATGGGAAGCTCCCCCGATATCGGGAGCGCGATCGAGGAGGACCTGGAGAACAAAAGTCCTCGTCTCGACTACCGGGTCGTGTTTCAGCGGGCGGGGAAGCACTACGTCTGGATTCGGGGCGCGGCCCCCTCCGGACAGTGGAGTGCCGACAGCTGTTTCCTGGGATTGAACGGACGCGCGGCGTCCGGCTGTCTGTTACGCGCGTTCGGGGAGTTCTGGTGCTGGTCGCGGCCCTCGGGCGAAGCCAAGGCGATCCTCCACGTGCCGTCGCCGGGAGTCCACACGATCAGCGTATGGATGAGGGAGGACGGCTTTATCCTGGACAAGTTCGTCCTCACGACGAACCCCCAGTACCTGCCGGTGGGCGCGGGCCCCCCGGAGAGTTCGCGGATCGGCCGGCGCGGGACGAAGAAGTAGACCGCTCAGCACGCAGTCTACCGAAGAACCGCCGACACCACGGGTCGAGATCCAGGAGCAGCGGGAAAAGGGCGAGGTTCTCCCAGAACAGGATGTTCATGAGGAACAGCGTCGCGAGATGAAAAGGTATCATGACGGCCAGGAACGTGAACCGCACGGCGCGCGAGACCAGGCCCAAAGGGGCCATGAGCTCCACTAGCGTGACGAAGGGGAAGCCGACCTTCAGCGCCTCGACGAGAACGGGGTAGTCCAGGATGTCCCGCCCCAGAGTCCACCGGTAGTAGGTGGTGAAGTGCGCGTCGTACAGCGTCCAGACGATCAACGTGTCCGCGCGGAAGGCGTCCAGCCCCCCCGCCGACAGGCGGAAGGACGCCGTCAGGGCGTATGTGAAAAGGAGCAAGGCGGCGATAGTCGTGAGCGGCGCGCCGCTTAGGTTCGCTTCCGGGACCGCCCGTCGATCGGCGATTTGGAAGAGCGTCAGGACGTACGCCGCGTAGAGGAGCGGCAGCTCGGCGTGGTTGATGTAGCCGAACGAGCGGACGTAGGCCTGGGAGAAGGTCAGGAGCACGCAGGCGGCGACTGCGGAGAGTCTCGGGAGCCGGCCCAGCAGAACGCATGCCAGGCACAGGACCGTCGCCACCCGAATCGTCGTCAGGAACGCCGCGGAATGGAGCGCTTGCCAGACGGGGGCGGGCAGGAGTTTCCACACGCCCAACGCGACGAACGCCTCCGCCGGAAGTTCCGCCAGGAGGTGCAGCGGTTCCGTCGCCGTCTTGCACAGCCACAGCCCGAAGACCCATTTTCGGACGACCGTGACCGTCTCGGGTGCGGCGTTCTCGTGGAGAAGTCTCACGGCGATCCTTCGCCGGAAATCTCGGCGCTCCAGACCAGCCAGCGGTAAGGCGACCGTCTCGTCCCGGGGTCCCGGGGATCCATCTGGCATCGGAAGACTTCGACCGCCCGGATCGGCGTCGGGGGATTCTCCCGGTTGTAGATCTTGCCGACGGCCCGAAGCGTCCTCGAGAGGCGTCGGCCCGCGTCGGAATCGGGCCGCCGCGCGGCGAGCGCGCCGTCGACCTGCTGCATGAGACCGACGGTCATTCGGTAGTTCTTCAGCGGGGGCACTAGGCGGGGCGGGTTCAGCCGCACGCGGTCGCCGGATTCCGTCCTTCCATAACACTCGTAGAAGGCCATGGGGCCCACGGAAGCCGGGGCGGGGCTGGAGAACATCCTCCAGGAGACGAACGGGAAGGTGTCCGAAGACCGGTCCAGAAGCTGCGCCCCGAGGAGGAGCGTGAACACGCTCGCCAGAATGACGGCGTGCGCGCGCGGGAGGCCCCTCAGGAACGCCGCGATGGGCCGCAGCGAGACGAGCAGGAGCAGGAAGACGAGCCAGAAGGCCCACTGTCCCCATCGCGCGCCGAGGGGCGTCTCGGGAGTGAAAAATCGGCAAAGAAAGCCGAGGGCGCCCCACACGGCCACGGTGCCCAGGAGGATCCTTGCGTCCAGCTTGAACATGAGGATAAGTGCGCGCTGGGATGGAGTTTAGTACGGGAGAGGCTCAGGCGGAAGCCTGACGGCGGCGCGAAAGCCAGTACGCGAAGGCCTTGACCCCGACGAGAACGCCTCCGAGCAGGACGATCAGCACCGCCAGCCGCACGGTCGCGTGGTTCACGAGCTGCCTGCCCTGACCCGCGACCTCTTGGGCGCTCTGGCCGAGGAGCTGCTGCGTCCGGCCGAGCGCCTCGGGCGATTCGGCCAACCCCCGCGTCTCGCGGATCGCCTCGGTGAGCCGTTCCGACATGCGCGTGATCTCGACCGCGACGGCTCCGTAATCGCGGATATCGAACGGGCGGCCTTTCTCCGCGGGCTCGCGGCCGTTTCCGTCCGTCGGCGGCTCCGGTTCCGGCTTCGACTCCGGCGACCCCTTCAATTCCTTCATCAGGCCGTGAAAGGATTCGACCGCTTCCTTGAGCGCGACCGCGAGGTCCCGCGCCTCGCGCAGCGTCGGGTCGAACGGCCGCTCCCGGCCTTCCTCCGGCGGGGCGATCAGGCGTTCGACCTGCGCGAGAAAGCCCTCCGCCTGGTCGACGACCCGAGTCGCCCCCCGGACGATCTCGGCGGCCTGGGGAATGTCCAGGGCGTTCATGACGGTCGCTTCGGCCTGCCAGTCCACGATCATCGGCAGCCGTTTGAAGTAGTGAAACATCCGGTGCAGGAGGACATGCGCGTTGTCGACCGAGTCCGCCATGGGGTCGATATTGATCGGGCTGACGAGGTCGATGGTCGACCCGAGGAGCCCCATCAGCGCGCTGATGGGGTCCGTCTGCTGCGTGTCGGCGACCACATCGAACCGGACCAGGTGAACGGCCGTGACCTCGGCGTTGCGCCGGCGCCATTCGAGGATGACCTTCTGCAATTTGCGGACGGAGTCGTTCGAGAGCGCCCGGCGGCAAAGCGCCCACGCTTCCTTCCGGGATTCGGTGATCGCCTGACCCAGCAGCTCGGCGCCCCGAGCGTCGAACTTCTTTGCCGCCTGTCCCTCGGAGACCCAGACGATGTGCTGTAGCTCCGCGAGCACGGCCAGGTCCATCATCTGCTGGACGGGACCCGACCCCGTGACGATGTCGTACGCCGCGAGGCCGGTCCGCAGCTTGAGGAGATGCGCTTCGTTCCTGGCCTCGATCGAACCGGCGGCCCGCTTGATCTCGTCGACCGCGTGGGCCACGAGTTGGACGTAGCGGTCGGAAAGCGTCTGCGTCGCCCGTTCGAGCTCCGAGACGGTCATCTTGCCGACCCGCGGCTCGGCCTTGCCGAAGAGGCCGCACCCGCAGAGCAGAGTCGGCAGGGCCGACATGAAGAGAATGAGGCGCACCCAGAGGGTTGAGCGGGGCGGGGCGAGGATGTTACGGCTACTTCGAGGCCACGTGGAAGAGGGCGCCCGGCGGCACCTTCTGCTTGGCCAGCCCCGGGCCCTCCCAGAGCACGTCCAGCACCGTCTGCCCGCCGTTTTGGAAGTACGTCACCGTGATCGGGTGCTTGCCGGCCTTGAGCGGGAACTCTCCGCTCGCTTCCGTAACGCCGTGGAAGTGGTCGTTGTCCACGACCAGGGACTTCCCGATGTAGAGCTTCGAGCCGTCGTTCGAGGAGGTGAAGAACGTGTAGAGCCCGTCCTTCGGAGCTTCGATGAATCCCGTGAATCTCAGGGCGTAGAAGGTGTCGCGCTTGCGCTTGGAGTTGTCGAACCCTTCGGACGTCCCGGTCTCCGTCGGCGTCAGCTTGTCGAAATCCGGGAGCGCTTCCCACGTGCCCTCGAAATACTGGTAGGCGATGCCCTTGATGGGAAGGGTCGGGATGTCCGGCTCGCGGGGCTTGGCCGGCGGTTTGATCGCGTCCTTGCGGCGGAACGAGGCGGGAAGCTTCTCCGCGTCCACGGGCTGACCCCAGGCGGGGAGCGCCACCACGTCCTGCTGCGAGATCGGCGGGATCTTCGCGTCCGGGGCCGGGGCCTTGGCCTTCCCCGCCAGGATGTCGCCGACGAGCTTCGTGAGCTCCTCCGTCGTCCCGTTGAACGTCCGGTTGCACCGGATTTCGATGTGCGTGAACGTCCACCAGGCCTTGTCGGGAGGCTGCCCGTCGCCGTAGAGCTGGTTGAAGAAGCGGTTGATGTAGATCTCGGCCCGGCCGCCCGCGTCGGCGAAGAACAGCGCGGGCGCCCCCTCGACCATGTGCTTCATGATCACCTCGGGGTGCCACGCCTGCCCCGCGCCCAGGTTCATGCGGATGTGCGTGTAGGCGCACTTCCCCTTGATGGATTTGCTGATCTTGACGACGCAGGTCTTGGTCTTGGGGTCGGCCTTCTCGATCACGCCCTCGGCGATGACCGTCGACTCGTTCATGAACTGCTGGAGCGGATAAATGGCCTCTATGTACGAGCCCGCCTTCGCCAAGGCTTCGGCGGGCAAGTCCGCCGGCAGCGCCGCGGCGCCGAGCGCTACCGCCGCCAGGAGGCTCTTCTTCATCGCCGGACCCTGCCTTCTCCGCTCCACACGTCCTGCTGGAGTTACATACCGCTGTCCGCGGCCGGCGTTACTGAATCCTGAGCGCGAAGCGCAGCACGATCGCGCAGGCGAGCGCCACCCAAAGATACAAACTCGCCCATTGGAGGTCGAGGTTCCAGCCGTAGGCGGGAAGGAAGGGGACCATCCGGCACGTCACGCTCGGTCGGAGCGACAGTTCTACGGCCTGAAGCTGGTCCTGAGTGGGCGTCGCCTCGGCGAAGACCGTCACGGGCTCGGGCGGGCGGCCGCCCCGCGCGGCGACCGGCACGTCCACCTCGTACGTCCGGTCCGCGTAGCGCACGCGGAGCGGGAAGCGGCCCTCAACGGCGGCCCTCACTTCCCACCGGGCCTGCGCGGGCTGCGGCGTTCCGACCGGCGCGATCGCGGACCCGAGCGGAGCGAGCCCCGCGCCCGGCACCACGTGCGCGAAGCCGGCCGCGCGGTCCTCGAAGTGCGCCGTGACCGTCAGCGTATCCCCCGGACGCACGGGCACGTAGCCCAGCCGCGAGCCGCACCACAGCGCCACGACGCCGATGAGGGGCACCGTCCAGAGCGCGGGCTTCAGCGCCCCCCACATGTACTTGCCGCTGATGCGCCGGAGAAGCATCGTCAGCCGTTGGACCGCCTCGCGGTCGCCGGCCTGCTTGGCGGCCTTGATGCGGAGCTTGAGAAGCCGCAGGTCGGCCTTGCACTGTCCAAGTACGGCCTGACGGCTCGCGTACTTCTGGAAAAGCATGACCGCGAGGCCCGAGATCACGCCGACGACCGCGATCGCCCAGGCGGCCGGCAGCCGCGCCGTCCACCCCAGGACCCAATCCAGCGGCACGTAGAGGACGTTCAGGACGGGGAGCAGAAAGTCCATTTAGCCAGGCTTCAAGATTTCGACGCGCCCCTTGTTCCCGTCAATTCGCACCCGGGCGCCCTCGGGAATGAGGCGCGTCGCCTGCGGGAGGACGACGGCCGGGATCCCGAAGTCGCGCGCCACGATCGCCCCGTGGGACAGCATGCCGCCCCGCTCGACCACCAGCCCCGCCGCGTGGACGAACAGCGGCGTCCAGCTGGGGTCGGTCGTGGGACAGACCAGGACGTAGCCCGAGCTCAAGTCGCCCGCCTCCGAGGGCGAGCTCAGGATCCGCGCCGACCCGGACCCCACGCCCGACGCCACGCCCGTTCCGGTGAACACGCCGTCGCCGAACGCGGGCCGTTCCTCCTCGCGACCGATCGCCTGAAGGTCGCACGCCCTCAGGATCTCGGGCGCCGGCATCCGCTGGAACGCCTGCCAGCGGGCCTTGCGCTCCCGCGCCGCCTCCAGGAGCCCCTCGCGGTCGCCCGGGAAGGTGGCCAGCTCGGGGCGCCCGAGGAAATAGACGTCGCGCCCCAGGTCCCAGCGCTCGGCCAGGACCTCGGTGACCTCGCGGATCAGCGCGACCGCCCGGACGAAGTGGTGCTTGCACGTCTCGCGCCAGGGCATGTGGCGCTGGGCCCCCGCGAGTTCCGCGCGGAGTTCCTCCTCGAGCGACCCGGCCCCATTCTCGCGCAGGACGTTGCCGAGCGAGGCTTCCGCCTCGAGCCGTTCCTGCTTCTTCTTCTCGTGCAGCTCGACGGGCGAAACTCCGCCGACGCGCCGGAGCTGTTCGATGCGCTGCCGCGGGTAGCTCGCGTCCTCGCTCCAGCGAGGCTCCGAAAGCTCCAGCTCATTCACCGCCCGGTGGCCGTACTCGGCCAGGTACGCCTCGAGCGCGAGCTCGCCCTTCGCCACCCGGTACAGGGCGATGTTTGACTCCACCGTCTTGTCGCCGTCGAGGCCCGCCAGCAGCTTCGCCGCCAGCGCCCGCCCCTCCGTGCGCCCCAGCGCCTGCTCCAGCGGCGCGACGAGGCGGCCGTGGTAGGTGCCCACGAGGAACCCGGGCTTCAGGAATTCGCGGCCGTACTCGTCCAGCGCCCGCTCGCGCTCGGCCAGCTCCGCCAGGAGCGCGTCGTCCGGCAGTTTCGCCAGGTCCTTCGACCGGGCTCGTTCGACGTACGACCCGAACGCCGGCAGCACGCGCTTCCGGAGGTCGTCGAGACCCGACCGGAGCGCTTTCTTTGTCACGCGGCCCGCGCGGACCATGAGCCCGATCGTCCAGGGCAGGCGGAGCAGGAACCCGAGCCCCGCGCGTTCCACGTTGAACTTCGTGGGCCGGTCGAGCAGCATCTCGGCGGCGCGGCCGTCGCCGGCGACCTCGTACTCCATGGGGAAGTCGCCGAAGAAGAGCTCCGCGGCGCGCTCGAGGTCCGTGTAGATCCGCCCCGCGATGAGCTCGAGGAACCCGTCGCGGCGGACGCGCTCCGACGGGGCGAACCCCAGGTCGCGGTAGAGGTCGATGAACCCGCGGCCCATGAACCCGCGGCCGATCACGTCCCAGGTGAGCGGCGTCGGGGCGGGGAGGGTCTCGGCCAGGTTGTGGATCGCCCAGACCGCGTTCGGCCGTCCGGCCGCGAGGCGCTCGGCGCGGCGGACCTCTTCCTCGCGGAACTTGGGGACGCGGCGGACCGTGTCGAGCCCGCGCACCGGCCTGCTTTGGAGCAGCACGGTCCGGCCGTCGGCCATGCCCCATTCGACGTCGACCGGCGTGCCGAAGTACTTTTCGACCTGGAGGCCCAGGCGGGCGAGGTCGAGCACCTGAGGCTCCGAGAGGCAGGCCACGCTGCCTCCCGCGAGGCGGCGTTCCTTGATCGATTGGCTCGTGCGGTCCACGCAGTACACGTCCGGCTCCACCTGGCCGCGCACGATCGCCTCGCCCAGGCCGTAGGAGGCTTCGACCAGGATGCGGCCTTCGTCGGGGCGGTTGGGGTCTTCCGTGAAGAGGATCCCCGAGCGCTGCGACGGGAACATGGCCTGGACGACGGCGGCCGTGCCCGCCAGGCCGCGGATGTTGTGGTGGGCGCGGTAGCGGATCGCGCGCTCGTTCTCCCACGAGCCGAAGACCGCGCCGATCGAGCGGGCGAGCATCTCCCAGGGGTCGGTCGGGAAGGGCTGGCCGGTGTGCCGGCGGAAGACGTCGACGCATCTCCGCGCCGCCTCGGCGGGGCTTTCCGTAAGCCCGGCCGGCGCGTCGAACTGTTTCTCTTCGATCCCGCAGACCGTCTCGCCGAAGTGGCGCACGAAGTCGCGGTAGTCGTTCCAGAAAACGGCGGAGTCGCCCCAGCAGCTCTCGAGGTCCGTCCGCAGGCCGACGTTGAGCACCGTGTCCATCATGCCCGGCATGCTGACGGCCGCGCCGCTCCGGACGGCGACCGTGAGGGGCCGCGGCAGCCGGCCCAGGCGGCGGTCCGTGATGTCCTCGAGCCAGGCGAGCGCCTGCCGCACCTCGTCTTCGAGCCCCGCCGGCCACTTCTTCCCCGCCGCGTAGTACTCCGCGCAGCACTTCGTGGAGATGACGAACCCGGGCGGGACCGGCAGGCCGGCCCGGGTCATGGCTATGAGGCTGTACCCCTTGCCGCCCAGGCTCTCCTTGGAGGGATTCTCCTCCGCCGCGCCAGGGCCGAAGAAATGGACGAGCTCCAGTTTCGGAGGAGCGGTGGTGGTCATTGGCTCACGCCGATGGCCAGGAGGCCCTTCTTCGTCGTGCCGACCCAGATCGTCTCGCCGACGACGACAGGCTGCCCGGTGGCCGTGCCAATGTCGTCCTGGTCCTTGTAGTTCCAGAGCCACTCCGAGGCGGCCAGGTCGTATGCCGCGATCCGGGTTTCGCCCGCGATCACCAACGTGTCCTTCCAGAGCGCCGGGGCGACGGGCTTGCCGCCCACCGTGATCGGGCTGCGCGCCTGACCGTCCGCCGTCTTGAAGGCGGCGATCTTGTCATCCGCGGTGGCGATCACGACCCAGTCGATCGAGGCCACCGGGTACGAAATCGGCGCGTCGTCGAGCTCCGCGCGCCACACCCGCGCGCCGTCCACGATCTTGCGGGCTTCGAGGAAACCCTTCTTGGCGCCCGAACCGGCGCAAGCGACGAAGACCTTGTCCCCGGAAACCGTGGCGAGCCCGGAGGGAGCGGTCTCGGGCTTCACCGACCAGAGCGCGACCCCGACGTCGCTCTTGCAGAAGAGCAGCCCTTCCGACGACTCCATGGAAAGGTTGTAAGCGTGCCAGCCCTGCGGCTGGCTCGGGCCTTGTCCCTGGACCCGGCCGGACAGCACGTCAATGGCGAGCCAGGTTTCCCCGATCGGCGCCCGGAGGCGAGTTCCCTCGAGGAACAGCGGCCCCGTTACCGGTTTCCGCAGCGCCTCGGGCGTCGGCCACTTGAGGTCGGCGACGTCGCCCTGGATCTGGGGGAGGCCGCGGTCGTCGGCGCAGCCGGTGCGGCCGGCGTTGCCTCCGGGTCCGAGCCACGGCCTCACGACCGTCTCCCGGGTGGCCGGTCGGTCGGCGATGCAGACGAGCCCTTTCGAGCGCGTCCCGACGAAAAGCTTGCCGGCCGAGACCGACGGCGAGGAGACGATCATCGTCCCTGGTGTCAGCGCCTGCGACCAGCGCACCGCGCCCTGCGCCCGGTCCAGGCCGAAAACCTTGCCGGCATCGGTGCTGACGTAGATCGTATCGGCCGTGACGGCGGGGGAGCAGACCATGGGCGCGCCTACGGAGATCTTCGCGGCGACGTCGCCCTTCTCGAGGTCGATAACATAAATTTGGCCGTCCCGGCAGCACGCGTAGGCCCGCGTGTCGACGGTGGCGACCGCGCCGATGATCGTATCGGGCGCCGGAACTTTCCAGATCTCCTTGCCGTCCTTGAGCGAAAGGCAGAGCACCGCGCCCGCCGGGTTGGGATCGCTCATGATGAAGTTCCCGTTGCCCACGCCGATGAGGACGCGCTCGCCCGCGACGGTCGGGGCGCCGAAGGCGGGGTAGGGCGTGGGCGTCGACCAGAGGACCGCCCCCGTCCGGGCGTTCACGCAGTTCACGCGCTGGCCGCCGATGCCGGAACCGAAGAGGACGACGGCGTCCTGGCCGACCTGGGCGCCAATGGGCGGGGATTCGGAGTCGGGGTAATGGGCGCTGATTTCAAGGCGCAGCTTGCCGTCTTTCCGCGAGACCGTTCCCGTCACCGTCCGCTCATAGGTCCGGCCGGAATCGATGGACGTTACGGGAGCTCCCGAGTGCTCTCGAGCGCTCTTCACGTCCAGGACGAGTTCGCCCGGGTCGTCCTTGCCCTTGGCGCCCAGCCCGACGCGGCTCACGGTGCCCGTCACCACGACGGTCTTCCCCTCGAGCTTCGCCACCGCGTCGCCGTCGACGCGGTAATACGGCGCACCTTCGAGCCGCCAGACCACCTTGCCGGTCTCCAACTCAACCGCCCAGACGCCGTCGTCGCCGCAGCCGATGAAAACCTTGCCGTCGTGGATGCACGGGGCGCTCTCGACGTGGCTGGTAGTCTGAACGGACCAGTGCAGTTTGGGCTTTCCCTGAACGATCTCGAGGCAGACGATCCGGCAGTTCTGGTCGTCATGGTAGCCTTCGCCCGAGACGACGAAGCGGGCCACTCCCTTTTCGACCCAGACGGCGGGAGAGGAAAAGACGGGCCGGAGCGGGGGCGTGAGCTCGCCCTTGCCGTCCCAGGTCCAGGCGAGCTGGCCGGTCTCGGAGTCCGCGCAGGCCAGCTGGCCCGAGCTTCCGCCGAAGGCCGACTGGCTGCTCACGCCGAAGTAGATCCGGTTTCCGACGACCGCGGGCGAGGAGTCCACCGCCGCGGTAGTCCCCAGGGCGAGCTTCCAGGGAAGGATCGTCTGGCCGACCGGGCCGCGGGCGCCCGGGACGGCGCCCGAGCGTTGAGGCCCGCCCCGGAAGGCGGACCACGGGGCGCCCACCTGCTCGGCGGCGACGGCCCCCCCCGGCGCCGACCAGGGGGCCCAGACCAGGACGGCGACGCTCGCGATGAGGCAGGCCGTGAGTGCCTTGTGGCTCCAGAGGTAGGCGAAAAGGAGCCTATAGGTGCGCGGTTTGAAGACCGCCAGCATCCCCGCGAAGAGCGCCAGGAGAAGCTGCGGGAGGATGACGATGAGCGCCTGGATGGGGCCGAACGCCGAGGGAATGACCGCCTCCGCCGCCGAGGCGGGAAGAAGCAGCGTCAGGAGGAGGGTTGCGGCCCAGCGTCGACGCGTCAGGGTTTCCATCCTTTGATGAAGGGCGAAAGCGTCGTGCTTCTATACCCAACGATACTACCCTGTGTTACAGGACGTGGGGCCACGTTACAAGCCTGGCGAAGGCAGGACCGGCTCCGTCCCGGTCCGGCCAGAAGAAGGGGTGCGGGGAGGCTTCCCCGCGCCTTTGACTTTTGGTCTTTGATCTTTGATCTTTCTGGAGCGTCCGGCCCGTTAATGCGGACCCGACCGCTTTACCCCTTCCAGGGACCCGTGACGGCCACCGTCAGGCCGACCTTCTGGATGTTGACGAAGAAGGTCGACCCGTCCGGGGAGAAGCAGCCGCCGGCGAACTCGGAGTTGCTCCGGGAGTTCTTGGCGAGGGTGTAGAACTTGCCCTCGGGCGTAATCCCTATGACGTGCTGCTCGGGCCGGGCGTTCTCGCAGACGATGAGGTCGCCCCACGGCGCGACCGTAATGTTGTCGGCGCTCTCCATGAGCGTGTCGTCGTTGGGCTCGACAAACAGCACGAGCCTCCCCGGCTTTTCCCCCTCCTCGGGAACGAGCTTCCAGATCTGGCCTTTCCGGTTCCGCCCGCCGCTCGTGCAGGCAAAAAATAAAGCCCCGTTTCCGTACCAGATCCCTTCGCCCCGCACGAAGCGGGACGCCCCTTTCGAGAAGCCCTGCTGGCGCAGATCGTCCCGGGGGGATTGCGCGTCCTGGAGGTCCACCCACGCGACCTCGAGAGGCTGCCCGACGGGGATCGCCCCGCGCCTGCTGCCGTTGCCGGTCTCTGCCGAGGGCTTGTCCTTGATCGCGAGGGCCTGGAGCCGGCCTCCCTTGAGCAGGTGGCCCGGGTCGGCCGGAATGTACCGGTAGAGAAGGCCGTCACTGCGGTCCTCGGTCTCGTAGACGATTCCCGACCGAGGGTCGACCGCGACCGCCTCGTGATTGAACCGCCCCATCGCCGCGATCGGCTCCGGGTCGGCCAGCCGGATCTCCGGGGAGGCCGGCACTTCGAAGACGTACCCGTGATCCTTCTCGATCAACCCTTGGGCGCGGTCCGTGCATTCCTCGCAGCTCAGCCAGCTTCCCCAGGGCGTCGGCCCGCCGGCGCAGTTCCGGATCGTTCCCACCAGGCTGAGGGAATGGCGCTCGAGGCGCTGCACCCGGGTGTCGTACACCAGGGTCGTCGTCCCCCCGACGCACGGGTACTTCCCCCGGCCCGCATCGTAGACCTTCTTCCGATCAATGTTCTTGAAGAGCTCGTTCGAGCGTCCGAACGGCCCCCCGCTGCGCGTGGGCCGGAGCTCGTGGTTGCGGACGAGGACGGTCTTTCCATCGGGTCCGGGGAACGCGGCCATGCCGTCATGCGCCCCGGGCACGAAGAAGCCGTCGTCCATCTTCTCGCCCACGCGCGAGAAGATCCGGTACCGGAAGCCCTTCGGGAGGTCGATGACCCGGGCCGGGTCGGGCACGAGCTCGCCATACCCGCCGGCGGGGGCGCCGGATCCCTCGGCCAGGTAGTGCTTCAAGCCCAGGAACCCTACCGCGACGGCGGCCGAATCCCGCAAGAAGTGGCGCCGCGAAATCCTCATGCGTCCCCCCTAATCAATAAGGGGTCCGCGGAAAACATGTCGGAAAAAATGGATCAGCGGGGGGCGCCGACGCGACGTGGGTCCCAGGTGGTCTGGATGCGAAGCGCCGGCTTGAAGGCGGTCGCGATCGATTCCCAGGGGACCAGTTTGTGGTTGGAGGCGTCGGCCCCGGTGTTGTCGGCGTCGTGGATGACGAAGAGGCCCTTGGGGAAAGCGGGGCCCGGTCGATATTGTTCATCGCCTTCTCTTCGTCCAGGTACTGCAGCTCCTTTCCGGCAAGATCCCAGACCATGACGCCGCCGTCCTTGTCGTCGCCGAGGAGCGTGCTGAGCGCCGGGTCCGTGGGATGGATCCAGAGGCACGAGTCGTCGGCCGTGTCGCCGGGGTGATGGGCGGGGCCGGTTTCGGCGACGGGCTTGACCGTGACCGTCCCGTCGGGAAGCGCGAGCCAGGCGAAGACGGCGACCAGGCCGGCCGAACGCATCACGCCGCACCTCTAGGGCGATGTTGCAAAAGTACCCGGGGTCTTTTGCAACATCCGTCAAGCCCGCACCGGGGCCTGCTCGACCTGGCCCTGCACGATCCGGACTTCGTCGAAGCCGGCGGACTTGGCGAGCGCCGTCAGGATCGCCTCGGCGGAGAGACGCGCGTCGGGTCCCAATTGCTCGGCGTGCATCTCGGCCTCTTTGCGGGCCTGCTGCTGCGCGGCCTCGAGAATCTTCTGGCGCGTCTGGTCGTCCAGGTCGCTCTGGAAGATGTTGACGGCGCGCGGGAGCAGCCAGTCCAGGAGCTGTCCTTTCTCGGTGTGGTAGAAGCGGACGTCCGCCAGGCTGATCTCGTGCGACGGCGCGCCCAGACGGACCTCGAGGACGCCCGGGGCGCCCGGCGCAAGCTGGACGGACTTGGACTCCCGGAGGTTGTATTTAAACCGGATCTCGAACCGGAAGATCATGATCGTCTTGTTCTGGCTCCAGAGCCAGCTCAGGAACTTCCGGCCGATCTCGCCGAAGATGTGGTCCTCGCCGATGGCGGGAATCGACCAGTAGGCGCGCAGCACCACCAGCTCGCCCACGCGCCGCAGGCCCTCGAGGCCGCTGCCCGGCAGCACCGTCACCTGCGCCGCGGCCGCCCGCCGGCGCGCCACCAGGAGCGCGACGACTGCGCCCAGCAGGATCAGGCAGACGGCGCCCAGGACGCCGACCAGAACGCTGTCCACGGAGTGATTATAGCGTCGCGGGGCTACTTCCACCAGTCGATGGCGGCGAGCGTGGTGACCTGTCCGTCGGGGGTCAACTTGCGCACCCTCAAAGGAGTGCCGTGCTCCTCGTTTCGGCCGCTCTCCTTGATGTACAAGTTGCCCGAGCCGTCGAGAACAAGGCCGGAAGGGTGGGTGAATTCCGCCTTGAGAGCCGGGCCGTCCTTGTGACCCGGCTTCCCAGTGCCGGCAATCTTCCGGGGCTTCCCCCCCTTCTCGACCCGAAAGATCGCATCGGCCTCCCAGTCCGCCACGAAGACCGTCCCTTTGGGATCGACCGCCACGCCAAACGGGAGCTGGAATCCCTCCGCGACGACCTCCTTGGCCCCCTCGGGCGAAACCCGTACGACGGTCGTGCCGTCCGCGACGTAGAGCCGGCGATCGGGACCCATCGACGCGGCACCGGAGGCGAGAGACCCGAACCCGTCCGCGATCCGCGTGAGTGTTCCTTTCGTGTCCCTTCGCCAAACTTCTTTCCCGCCCGTCAGGTACAGCCCGCCACTTCCGTCGTTGACCGCGCACTCCAGAACGAAGCCTTTGGGCGGCGCGAACTCCTGCCGCTCGATCTTGCCCTCCGGGCAGATTTTGAAAAGAAGTCCCTGGCCTCAGCCGCTGCCCAGCCACAGGGTGCCTTCTCCATCGATCGAAAGGTGATGGGGATGATGAAGGGCGGAGGCGGCCGGCACGTCGACGTGGACCTTCACCTTCCCGTCGGGACTCACCTTCCAGATTCTGGAGGAGTCGGCGTCCACGACGTAGATGCTGCCGCGCGGGTCGATCGCGATGCCGTTCCAGTCGTGGGCGAAGGCCGTTGCGGCCGTCGCGATGAGGGAAGCCGTGGTCACGGTTCGTTTCATGAACCTAGGACGCGCCGGGGCGGGTCGGGGTTCCGGCCTACTTGTTCGTCGGAGCCGCGGGACCGGCGGGCGGGAAGCTCCTGGGCAGCGGGATGTCGGAAAAGTTCTGAGTCCCCACGCGGCCCACGTAGCCGTACCCGGCGGCCGTCCAGCGGTCGTTCAGGCCGTTGCGGTGGTGGTCGCTCGCCCGGTACCAGCCCCTCCACCAGATCTCTTCCGGGTTGGCGTACCCGATGGCCACGTTTTCGCCGACGCCGGCCGGGAAGCCTTCCGCCTTGGCGCGGGACTGCGGGGTGCCGTCGGGACCGTCGTGCCAGATCCGGCCCGCGGCGTTGCAGGCGTCGCTGTGTTTCGTGGTCGCGCGGCAGAGGCGAGGGTCGATGAAGAGGCGCCGCCGGCCCATCATCTCGCGGTAGTCGTTGAGGACCTTCACGTGGTCCTTGATGTCCTTGGTGACGGCGGGGTCGGTCAACCCTTCGTTGTAGGCGTCGACGCGGCGGTTGTAGAGGTAGTCGTCGCGCTCCTTGTCGCTGAGCGAGAAGGTCGTCAGGTCGCACACCTTGTTCAGGTTGTTGACGATCTGTTGGAAGGCCCGGAGGTCGTCCTGCGCGGGCTTCTCGCCCAGCTCGGGGAGGTACTTCGTATTGATGTGGCTGACGATCTCCACGTCCCGCTGAAGGGAGGCATCCAGGCGCGCGACGTAGGCGCCGGCCTTCTTCCACAGTTCCTCGACGCTGCCGGCCGTGGCTTCGAGCACGGCGTGGTCGACCTTCTCCTGCCCGTTGATCTTGTCGCCCTTGCGCCAGTCGGGGTGGTTCTCGGGGAGGTAGATCGCGACGTCGTAGATGAGCTTGAGGGCGGCCTCGCGGCGCTTGTTGAGCTCGGTCTTGGCCGCCGTGAGGTGCCCGAGGTTCTTGCCGGCGCCCCGCGCCTTGGACTCGATCGCCTTGACGCGCTTCTCCTTGGCGGCCCGGAGCGCGACGACCGTTTCGAGCTTGATGCCCGCGCGCCGCTCGGCGTCGGTCTCGGCTTCCTTGTAGAGCGCCAGGATTTCGGCGAAGGCTTTGTCCAGCGCCTTGAGGTCGGAGCTCGAGGCGAGCGTGTTCGCGAACGAGGCGACCTTCGCGAAGACCGCGCGGTTGGCGCGGTCGGCGGCGCTCTCGTAGCCGTAATTGAAGTCGAAGGCGTACCCGCTCTCCGGGACGGGGATGCCGCGCCACGACGCCACGATCTGATCGACCTTGGCCTGGCGCTCCTTGCGGTCGCCGCCCGAGACGTACCGGGAGAGGATCCGTTCGGCCTCGAGGCGAAGCGAGGCGCGCTTGGCATAGCTCGCGAGCGTCAGGAGGTCGTCGTCCTTCAGGTCGATCGCGAGGTACATCTTGAGGAGGTCTTCGGTCGCGACGTCGATCCATTCGAGCTTCTCGCCGCCGGAGGTGAACCCCTCTTCGCTCGCCGCGGACTTCCCGGGGAGCTTGCCGTCGTTGATGGCCTGGATCAGTTTCGAGAGGAGCGACGTCGAGCCGTTCGCCGGCTTGGTATCTTGAGCGGCCGCGACGGCCAAGGAAGCGACTGCGAGGATCGCCAGAAGTTTCTTCATCTTATCCCGCCTTACCCAAGGGATTATACGTCGCCCGAGGCTCATGGGCTAGACACCGGCGGGAAGGTCCTTCGTACGCGACTACTTCCGCCCCGGCCGCCAGGCCGGGTCGCGGTCCTGGCCCGCGTGGTCCGTCAGGAAGATTGACATGCACCAGTTGGCGGTCTGGTCGGTGAGGAGGAGGCTGGCGACCGAGCTGTGCTCAAAGAACATCCGGTGGAGCGCGTGGTGGTGGTTGGCCTGGGTAAAGCGCTCCGGCATCAGCAGGATGAAGTCTTGCTCGACGAAGTACATCGCCTGGGCGGCGAAGACGACGTCGTGCGGGTAGAGCTGGTAGCACGACGTATTCCCGCCCTGCCACCAGTAGGCGGACCAGGAGGGCGGCATGGGCGCGACGGGGGCGCGGGACTCCCAGACCTGCGGGCCGTACTTCTGGTGGTGGTGGGCCCACCAGACGTGGCGGCCGGCGAAGTCGTCGCGGGCCCGGTTGGCGACCCGCTGGGCGAGCTCGGTCGGCGTCCCGCAGGCGGGGACGAGGACGTCGCCTCCCTGGTGGAGCTGGGTGATGGTGTAGACCTTGTCGTGCCGCGTCTTTTCGAGATCGATCGCGTTGAAGCCCCACTTCTCCGGCGGGTGGAGCGGCGACTCGTAGATCGTGGGGTGGATGAGGGGATAGATCTTGACGGAGAACTTCTCGAGACGGGCCTTCACTTCGGGCTGTTCACGGCTCTGTGAGAGAAGCTCCGCGAAGGCGAGGGAGCCGAGCGAAGGGGTCCACTCGTCCTCGGCGTGCGGCATCCCGATGAAGACGTAGAGCGGCTTCGACCGGTCGCCGAGCGTGAGGGCGTGGATTTCGTCCTCGCCGCGGCGGCCGATCACGTCGACCGCCCACTCCGGGTGCTTGCGGGCGAATGTTCGAACCTCGGCGGCGAACTCGGCGTAGGTCGGTTTCTTCGCCCAGTAGCGGCCCGCCCGCACGCCGGGCCCGACAAGATTGGAGACCGGGACCCATTTGTGGAAGGCGCCGCGGTTGTCCCACTTGTCGTTGGGCTCCTCGAGATCGAGGTCGAGGGCGTAGAGGTTGCCCTTCCGGACGAACACCGGCTCGCCGTTCAGGGTCGAGACGGCCAGGACGCGCGCGTCCGATCCGGAGAGCGTCCGCTGGCGGTAGGCGCCCTTTCGCTGGCCGCACCAGGGGACGACGTCGCCCACCGCGAACCCGCGCAGCGCCGGGTCATCGGCGACGATCCGGATCGAAGGGATGGGCTCGGCCACCTCGGCCTTGAGCCCCCCCTGGATGGCGAGCGTGAACGGTTCGGGCTGCTTTTTGCGTTGGAGGTAAAGCCCGTAATCTTTGCCCGCCTCTTCGATCTTCTTGATGTCGTAGGGGTCGATGGGAAGTCGGTTCGGGTTTTCGACCGTGTGGTCGTTGACTGTTCCGCCCACCGTCGCCGCGAAAACGGGGAGGTCCATCACGACCGTCGCGTCGGAGTCGACCCACGGGCGACCGTCTCCCGAGAGCACGATGGCCGACCTTGGCGTCTTTCACGGGCTGCCGTACGACCGCGAGGCGGTCGGGCCAAAGCGCCTTCAGGGACTGGGCGGCGGGCGCTCGCTCGTCTCCAACAAAACAAACGGTTTGTTTTGTTAGGAGCCAGCGGCGGAACCAGGCGACCGCCTCCCGGCGGACGTGGGGGGGGAAGTCGTGGTCGCCGGGGTACCAGACGTAGCGGACCCGGTCCGCCGCCCCCAGCGCCTGATAGACCAGTTTGACGGCGGCCCCGCTCTCTTCGTCGAGCGGCCGACGTTCGCCCACCGCCTGGCCGACGACGAGCGGCCGCGGCGCGATGAGCGAGGTGACCTCGTAGAAGGTGATCGGCGCCGGCACCGTGGGGTCGAGCACGTAGGGGCGCATGGCGGGCAGCGACTGGCTTCCGGCGCCGCCCTTGGGCGCCGCCCAGTGCATCCCGTAATGAATGAACTCGGAGACCGGCCCATTCGCCCACGCCGCTTTGATGCGGGGCTCGACCGCCGCCGTGAAGATCGTGCTATGCCCGCCGTAGGAGTGCCCGGTCATCCCGATCTTCGAAGCGTCAACGAAATCGAGTGTCTCGAGGTAGTCGATCGCGCGTCCGGTATCCCAGGCGTCCTTCCCGTGGATCGACCAGTCGGGAAACTGCGTGTAGAAATCCGTCGTGTCGTACGGCCGGCGTCCCGGTTTGATGCGCTCGCCGTCGCGCAGGTAGTCTGCCGCGAACGCCACGAACCCCGCCTCGACGATGTCGACTGCGAACGCGCGGTTCTTGGCCGGCGGCGTGCCCGGCTTGGGTCCGGAGAGGCCTACGGTGGTTTCCTTTCCCGCGCCGCTCGTAGTCCCGTAGAAGCAGATGATCGCCGGCACGCGGCCCTTCAGATTTTTCGGGATGAGGAGGTACGCCGGCATCCGGTCGTCCGCTTGGACCTGGATCGAGACTTTGCGCCGCACGTAGGTGCCGCAATCCTCCTCCGAAATCACCTTGGGGTCGAGCGGGACCTTGTCCTTCGGCACCCGCCCGAAAACCTTCTCAGACCCCTTCAGGATCCGCTCGCGCACGCCGGGCCAGGTCCCGAGCGTGATCGGTTCCTTCCACAAGCCGGTTCGCGGGTGGGCGTTCATCTCGCGGAGGAGCACCGGCTCGGCCATGAGCGCCGGGTGATACCGCGACTTCTTCGCCTCGAAATCCTTCCGGATCTCGTCGGCCGTCAGCTCGCGCGCGGTGATCCACGTTTCGCCGATCAGCCCGCCCGTCGGCATCGCCAGCCGCACGGGTTCGCCCTCCGCCTTGTCGCGGAAGGGCGTGACCTTGGGCGCGAAGCAGGAGTCGCGGTCCGAGTGGACCAGGGTCCCGTTCCGGTAGAACTTCTGGAAGCCCTTCGCGTCCTTCACCGCCACGAGCTGGCTCCAGGACCCGAAGGGGACTTCGTTCAGCGTCACGTAGGGGAAGGGCATCGACCCGTTTCCGTGGACGGCCGCCATGAGGAACCCGCGGGGGTCGGTCCCCAGCAGGAACCCCACCCACTCGGGGTTCGGCCGGAACCAGCGCTCGCCCTGCCCCGTGAATTCCGGGACGCCGCGGAAGAAGAAATGCTGCTCGCCGCGGCCGCGCGGAAAAAACCAGCCGCCGACCGTCATCGCCTCGATCCCGTCGAGCTTTCGCGAGAACTCGAATTCGGCGTACTGGATCGGGTTCGTGAATTCGAGCCCGCTCTTGACGATCTTCGCCCCGTTGACGAGGCGGACGCCCGGATTCTCCTTCGAGAAATCGAGATGGATTTCCTGGGACAGGAGCACCGCCAGGACGATCGGCATCATTCGAGCCTCGGGACCTTGTGCATCTCCCAGTCGCGCTTGCCGTCGAGGCACAGGAGCCACTGCGCTCCGGCCTTGAGCAGGTGCGCGTACCCGCCCGTATCCGAATAAGAGTCCCAGCGGCCGATCCCCGTCGGGATGAATCCCTTCTCCGCGAAGATCCGCTCCCACGTCCGGAGCCCGCGGCCCAGCTCGCGCGTGAGGGCTCGAACCACCTGGTCTTCGTTGGAGGCGAGGTAAAAGTTCCGGCGCGACTCACCCACCGCCACGGTGTAGCGGAAGTGCTCGATGCCGTTCGCCCACGGCTTCTGATCCTTCACGATCGTGTACGGCAGGGCGAACTCGAAGGCGAACCCGTCCTCCGTCGAAACGGCGTGGGCGGCGACACGGAGGGACTCGCCCTTGTCGTTCGCGGCCGCAAACGTCCGGTCCTTTCGGACGGTCACATCGGCCCAGCTCCCCTGGGCGTCCGGCTGGGCGTAGACTCGCACAGTCACCCTGTCCTCTTTCGCAGTCCCGGAGACCAGAAGCGCCGAACGGTGGCTGATCAGTCGGAGGGTTGCGTCCCCGAGGGTCACCGCCTCCGAAGAGCCGCCCTCGGGCTTCGCGTCGATGCCGTATCCCCTTGAATCCTCCGTGAAGCGGACCCGCAGGTCGGCAGCAAACTGCTTCCGATAGCGCTCCTCCCAGAGGCCGGGGTACGCCTTGAGCCCCTGGAGCGCCCAGCCCGATACGACCATGTTCTGCGGCCCGAACCGAGAGCCGAGCGGCGGGGGCCGGTCGGAGCCGTAGGCGTCCGGCTTTCCCCCTTTGAAGCTGCCGCCGCCGAGATCGAACCGGTTGATCCCGGGCGGGACCTCACGCGCGTCCGACAGGTACCGCATGAGCATCGGGTGCGTGGTGGCGTCGTAGACGAGCTGGAAGGCAAGGCTGCGCGACAGCTCGCCGCCGGTCCGCGCGATGCCGGCATAGTAGTGATACTCCTGGTCGTCGGCCATGGGGGGCATGGGCTCAGCCTTGGCGGGATCGCGGGGCGCCAGGCAGCGCGAAGAGTGGTTGTCGGGGTTCACCCCCCGAGGCTCTCCGATCCGCTTGAGGAGACCCGCGTCGCGGTTCGAAAGCCCGGCGGCCGCGAGGCAGGCGGGGATGGCGCCCGAGCCGTGCCGCCCGCGGCATTCCTGAAGGTTCTTCGCTCCCTCGGCGACTTCGGCGGCGAGCTTCGGGTCCTTCTCGCGCGAGAGGAGCCACGCGAGCTGAAGCATCACCGCCAAGTCCTGGGCCATGTGGTTATCGCTGCCATGCGACCAACCGTCCAGTCGGAATTCCGGGTTCGGTTTCCCCGCGAGGCGATCGGTCGCCGAATAAGCGGGCTTTCCGGTTTTGTTCCGAACCGCCTCGAGGCTCACCGAAGCGCCGTCGTCCCAGAAGTAGGGGACGAACCCCTTCTCGCCTTCCTGGAATTGGTTCTCGCGATTCCAACGGTGGCCCTCGGGCGCGACATCGTCCTTGTTCGCGCTGAAGAGCGTGTCCGAATGGTTGAGCATCTTGAGGTAGAAAGGGAGCAGCCAGTTCGTGAGGAACTCCTCGTAGAAGGGCTCCCCGGTGACGCGCGCGGCGGTCGCCAGCGCGGTGGCCAGCCACGCCCCGTCGTGCATCGTGTCGAGCGCTTCGCCCTGGACCCACTGGCCGAGCTGCCCCTTCTTCGTCGTGTCGAAGTACTCGTAGACCATCCCGCGCTGCTCGGATTTCTCGTCCTTTTTAAGATGGTGGTCGAAGACGAACTGCGCGAGCTTTTTCATGAAGTCGCGCGTCTCGGCGGCCGTGAGCGGCGGACCTCCCCAGTCGGGCTCGGGTTTCCCAAGGCGCTTGACCTGGACATTGCGGAACCAGAGCGGCGTCCCGTGGTCCTGGAGCCCGATCGGGCCGCGGAGGGGAAGGTCGTCCACGATCGCGTTCTCGAGGATTCTCGTGCCGTTGTAGGTGGCGCTGACCGCGCGGCCGCGGACCTCGAGCTCGAAGGCGTTCCACTCGCCCGCGGGCTTGGCCATGTTTGCCTTGGGGGCGTACCGGCGGAAGACGGAGCCGCCCGAGCCCGTGCTGACGCGACCGCCGGCGTCGGCGAGGATCTCGATCTGGTGTTCGACGTTCTGGCGGTTCCGAAAGAGGAGCCCGCTGTTCCCGCCGCGGGGCAGCTTGAATTCGAGGCTCAGCACGAAATCGCCGTACTCCTCCTTCGTCCAGAGGTTGCCGCCCTTGTCGACCCGCTCGATATCGCCCCCTTCGATCTTCCATCCCGGGTTGGGCTCCCAGGCGGGTACCTCCCCATCCTGCTGAGTGAGAAGCGTGAGGACAAGAATGATGTTCATGGAGAGTGAGGGCCGCCGGGGGGTCCGTTTAGGCAGCTGTAACAGAATAGTCGTACTATTCTGTTACATTTACTCCAGGCAGAGGACGGTCCCCTTGGACGTGGCCACGTAGATGCGGCCGTAGGCGGCGATCAGGCCGTCATGCACCGGCGGAGCGCCGAGCGGAATGACCCGGTCGCCCACGAGCAGCTCGCCCTGGGACGTCGCCGAGAGGCGCGTTCCGTCGGCAATGAGAAGAGCCACGTCGCCTTTGGCGCCCTTGAACATCTCTTTCTCGTCAAAGACCGCGGGGGCCTTGGCCTCCACCTGCTTGGTCTGACGGATGCCGTAGCCCCAGAGACCGCGCGGGGCCTTCCGGCCCCCGAAGGCCGCGTATTCGATGTTCCCCAGTTCCAGTTCGAAGTTCCCCGTCGCCGGCTCGAACTGCCAGCGCGACATCGCCACCTTGTCGCCGTCGCGGACCAGGAGGTCCACCGGCTCGAAGTCCAGGCCGACCTTGAGGTTGCTGGCGAGCTTCGGCCCGTACCACTTCGCGATCGGCACGTCGGTGAGGACGCGCCGCCAGACGAGCTCGCCCGTCCCGGCCCGGAGAGCGACCACGTGCACGCCGCCGTCGGACATCGGGTGACGGCCCGCCGCGGCGTAGGCCATCCCGTCGTCGACCAGAATGCTGCCCGGGACCGGCCACGGGGATTCGAGCTGCCCGTACGCCGGGATCCGCGCGTCACGCGGCGCGACCCGGTAGCGCCAGAGGAGCGACCCGTCGTACGCGCTCAAGCAGGTGACGGAGCCGTCGTGGGAGCCGAAGAAGCATTGGCCGCGGTCGAGCGTCGGAGGCGTGTCGATGCGCCCGCCCGCCGTGAAGGTCCAGCGGGGCCTCCCCGTTGACGCGTCGAGGGCGATCACGCGGTGGAGGTCGGGAGCGGCGAGGACGACAAGCCCGCCGGCCGCCACGGGCGGCGTGAGTAGCCCGCGGACGAACGGGTTTGCCTTCCAGTCGGCGGCCACCGGACCTTCGGGCGCGGCGGCAACCGTCGTCTCCCAGAGTTTCTTGAGACTCGCCGCGCGGACCCGGGCGGGGGTGCTCCCGCTGCGGAAGATGTCGTGACGGTACGTCGGCCACTCCTCGGGCGCCGGGGGCGGGACGGCGGAGGCGGCGGTCAGGGGACGGCCGCTCGGACGGAGCAACGGCGCCCCGTCGACGCCGGGCGCGGGGCCGGAGACCAGCGCCATGTAGCCGCGGAGCATGGGGAAGCACTCGCACTGGATGGGGAAGGTGTAGAGGAGCCCGTTCGCGGGCACAAACGGGAGGCGGCAGGCGCTCTTGACCATCCTCGCCGCGGCCCTCTCGCCGGTCGTCAGGTCCGTGAAGTTGCACTCGGGGGCGATGAAGAAACGCTCCGTGGCCAGGGGAGGCGCGCAGTGGGCGCCGCCCGCGCCCCAGAAATGCTTGCGCTGTTCCCCCGTCTGGGGATCCAGGCCCAGGAGCTGCGGCCCTTTCTTCTCCACCGCGTTGATCCAGAGGAGCCCCTTCGTGAAGAACGACCGCGCCTCCTGGTAGTGCGTCATGCGCGGCGCGAGTTCCTTCTTCCAGAGCGACCGCCCGTCCTTCGCCGAGTACGCCATGAGACCGCACCCGGTCGTGTCGTCCCGCAAGGTCGCCTTCTCGAGGACCAGGACGCCCTGCCCGTAGGTCGCCGTCAGGACCTGGCCGATGTCGGAGTCGTGGGAACGCCAGCGCTCGTCCCCCGTCTTGAGGTCGAGCGTGACGACCTCCGTGCCCGTCACGGCGAAGACGGCCCCGTCGCCGGCGACCACCCGCCTCGCCCCGACGGCCGCGCTCCAGAGCTGCGCCCGGCTGGAAGGGTCAAACGACCGGACGGACTCGCCGTCGGCCACGACCAGAACGCCGCCTTCGACGAGAATTTCGCGCGGGTTGGAGACGGCGCCGAACTCTCCGATGTCCCGGCCCGTGGCGGCGTCGAGCGCGAGGACCTTTCCGCCCGAGGTCGCAATGAGCGTATGGCCCACGACCACCGGACGAACCTTCGTCACGCGCGTGCCGATCGTATTCTTCGGGTTCTTCTCGGAGGGTGTGGTCGTGCCCGATTCCTTGTACGTATGGGCCTTGAGCGGCCGCGTCCAGAGGAACGCGCCGTTGTAGGCGTCGCGCGCGATGATCCCATCTTCGAAGGCGTAAAAGTTCCGCCCGTTCGCGGTGACCATCACGTGGTCGTAATACCACTTCTTGCCGCCGGCGTCCTGGGCGGGTCCGGCGACCCACCGGAGGCCCGTGGGCGCCGCGACGGCCGTGTCGCGCGAGACCATGTTGCCGTCGGCCCCGTGGCGCCAGTGGGTCCAGGCATCGTGCTCTTGGGGGACCGGCTTCCGCTCGCCGACGTTTCGCCGAACGAGGAGTCCGCCCGGGGCCACCACGCGCCGGAGCTCGGCCTCGGGGAGGTCCGAATCGCGGGCCACGAGGAGGTTGAGGAGGTTATCAGGGTAGGGCAAGGTCGAGGCGGTCCATGTTTCGACCGACGCGCGGCCGTACAGCCCGCGCTCTTCCAGGCTCCGGCGGGCCGCGGCGGCTTTGGCGTCGTCCGGGACGAGGATGTGGACGAGCCAGTTTCCCTTTTCCGCCAGTCGCGCGGCAGGGGAAGCGTCGTCCCACCCGATTTGAGCGGCGATCCCGCCCTGCGGGAGGTCCTCTGGCGCTTCCTGGGCGGCCAGGAGCAGAAGAAGCGCGGCGTGAATCATGATGTCTTAACAACCGGCGCGACAGGACTGTTGCCCGGCCTTCACGATCCCGCCCTGGAGGACCGCGATGAAGCGCGAGCGGTCTTCGAGGAGGCTGATGTCGGCGGCGACGTCGCCGTCGACGACCAAGACGTCGGCGAGCTTGCCGGCCTCGAGCGTCCCCAGCTCCTGCTCGCGGCCCAGGATTTCCGCGCCCGTCTGGGTCGCGCAGCGGAGCGTCTCGAGCGGGCTGAACCCCACGTACTTGACGAAGAAGGTCAGCTCTTTCGCGTAGTCCCCGTGCGGGTTCCAGGCGAACCCGTAGTCGCCGCCCATCCCGAGGCGGCCGCCGGCCTTGAGGATCTTCCGCGCGCTTTCGGCTCCGCCCTCGAGCGTCTCCTTGTGGCCCTCGATGCACCACGGGGGCAGTTTGAACTCCTTTCCGCACTCGACGCTCGCCCATTCGAACTGGAGGGCGGGGACGACCGGAGTGTTCTTCCGGAGGAGGAGGTCGAGGGCTTCGGAGTCGAGGAACGTGCAATGCTCCAGCGTGTCGAAGCCCGCGTGGAGGGCGTTCTTGATCCCCTGCGTCGCCCGGCAGTGGCCCGTGACTTTCATCTTGTAGTTGTGGGCTTCGGCGACGGCGGCCTGGAGCTCCTCGGCGGTCATGCAGAGGCTGTGGTGGTCCGCGTGCGGGCTGGCGGCGTCGCCGGTCGGGTACGTTTTGACCCATTCGACCCCGTCCTTGGCGAGCTTTCGGACGGCGGCGCGCGCTTCCAGCGGGCCGTCGACGAGGAGGATCAGGCCTTCCATGCCCAGTTTCAGGTAGTCGGGATTCCAGTCCATGAGACCGCCGGAGCCGCACATCTCGCGGCCGCTGGCGGCCAGGCGCGGTCCGAGGCAGAGGTCGTTCTCGATGGCTTTTTTCAGCCAGACGTCGATGTTGTGCAGGCTCCCGCAGCTCCGGGCGGCGGTATAGCCGCACTCGAGGGCGAGCTTGGCGTTCGCGGCCGCAAGGAGCGTCACGTACTCGACGGGGTACTTCACGTCGAGGTCCGCGAGCTCGGCCACGTTGAAATAGGTCGCGTGAAAATGGGCTTCGATGAGGCCGGGGAGGATCGTGCCGCGGCGCGCGTCGAGCCGCGCGGCGTCCTTGGGGACGGGAGGGAGGGTGGCGGCGGGTCCGGCGTACTGGACCCGCCCGTCCTGGATGAGGAGGGCGCCGTCGGGGACGGGCGCCTTGCCCGTCCCGTCGACGAGCTTTCCGTTGTGGATCAGGGTCGTGCCCTTGGCTTTCTTCATGAGGCCTCCTCCGGGGCCATTCGGATCGCCCGGTAGCCGCCCCGCGCCCGGAAGTACAACGTCAGGCCGGCGAAGACGACCGTCAGGAGCGCCGGCAGGACGGCGACGTACCGGAAGGCGGCGTACGCCCCGGAGGTATCGTACCACCCGCCCATGATCGGGAGAATGAACGCGACGGAGAGCATCCCGCCCCCGCCCATGAGGCCGAGGAGGAGCGCCCCACCCTTCGGGAATCGCTCGGAGACCACGCCCAGCATCGTGGGCCAGAAGTAGGTCTTGCCCACGCCGTAGACGGTCGCGGCGGCGAAGGCGGCGAGCGGCGTGCGGACGTGGCTGAGCGCCAGGAGGCCGACGGCGGCGAGGACCGACGAGGCGGTCAGGATCCCCAGGGGGGAGATCCGGTGCGCCACGGGTCCCGCGAAGAACCGAAGGGCGAACATGATGAGCGCCGTGTAGCCCAGGACCAGGGTCCCCTGGATCCCGGCGAGCTGCTTGATGAGCGAGGCCATCCACTGGTCGGGGCCCAGTTCGGTGGCGGCGGTGAGCCACATGCAGGCGAAGAGGAGGATGAACAGGGGGCGGAGGGCTTCCCGGAACATGTCGCGCGCGGCCACGCCGGAGGCGACCCGTTCGGTGGCGGGGAAAGGCTGGCCCCACGCCAGCATCGCAAAACCGGCGGCGGGGAGTAGAATCAGAAGCATCTTGATCTTCCAGCCCCACGTGAGGACGGCCGGGGACGCGTCGGGCCGGTCCAGGCCGAGGATCCCGGTGAGGCTGACGAGAAGGACGCTGGCGACGATGAAGCCGCCGGGCCACCAGGCGTGAAGGACGTTCAACCGGTGGGTTTTCTCGTCGGGGAAGAGGGTCGCGATGAGCGGGTTGATGACGGCTTCGACCAGGCCGTGGGCCAGGCCGATGAGGAGCGTCGCCGCGAAGAGGGAAAGAAAGCCGGGCAGCGTCGAGGCCCCCGGCGCGGGCATGGGGGCCGTCACCGTGAGGATGGAGCCGACGATGTACCCGCCCGCCGACAGCAGCAGGAGCCGCCGCATGCCCAGCCAGTCCAGGAGGGCGCCGCCGACGATGATGGACAGCGTGAATCCCCAGAAGCCGGCGCCCATGACCCACCCGACCTCCCGCTTGGTGAGGCGGAAGTCTCCGGCCAGGGCGTCGGCGATGTCGCCGCGGATCGTGAAGACCAGGGCGGCCGTGGCCAAGGCGGTGCAACTGGCCCGGAAGAGTCTCGATCGGTTCACGGGTCGCCCTCCCTTGATTTCTGAATTCTGAATACAGTATACTGAATACCAAGTCAAGCCCCAAGGACGCCTCATGGGAACCCTGGCCGCCTCGGAAGCGCCGCTGACCCGCACGACCCTCGCCGAAGGGGCGTACTCGCGGATCCTGGAATCCATCCTCTCGGGCGCCCTGCCGGCCGGGTCCGAGGTCCGCGACGTCTCGCTGGCGGCGGATCTCCGCGTGAGCCGCACCCCCGTCCGCGAGGCCCTGGCGCGGCTCCTGAAAGACGGCCTCCTGGAGCAGGACCCCCAGCGCCGGCTCCGCGTCGTCCGGTTTTCGCGGGAGGACGTCGTCGAGCTCTACGACATGCGCGAACTGCTCGAGTCGGCCTGCGCGGAGCGGGCGGCGACCCGGATGTCCGACGAAGATCTCGCCGACCTTCGCCGGCGCGCGATGGACCTCAGGAAGGCGCCGCGCACCGCCGCGTGGAAGGCGCGGGCGCTCGACTTCGACGTCTTCTTTCACGACCGGATCGCCCGCGCGTCGGGAAACCGCCGGCTTCACGAAGACGTCTCCCGCTACCGGCTCCTGGTCCGCGCCTTCTGCCGGATCACGGGAAACGTGGACAACCTGGAGCAGGCCCTCATCGAGCACGTCGAGCTGCTCCGCACGCTGGAAGCCCGCGACGGCCGCGCCGCCGGTAAGTCGATGGCCGCGCATATTCGCGCCCGCGTCGACGCCGTCCTCAGAGAGCTCTACCCGGAGGCCGTATGAACGCCGCGCTGGTTTTCGCCGCCCTGGCCGTCCTCGCTCCTCAAGAAGCCCCCCGGGCGAAAAAGATCGTCCTCATCGCCGGGCCGCTCGACTCCCACCCCAAGGACACGCACGAGTACGAGAAGAACGTCATCCTCCTCAAGCACTGCCTGGACACCTCCCCCACCCTCAAGGGCGCGCGCACCGAGGTCCACTTCAACGGCTGGCCCGCCGACCCCAAGACGCTCGACGACGCCGACACGATCCTCCTGACGTCGGGGGGCTGCGACCACCGGCTGGAAGACCACCCGTTCTACGTCGGCGACCGCCTCGCCGCGATCGAGCGCCAGATGAAGCGCGGGTGCGGCCTCGTCCTCTTCCACTGGTCCACGTTCCATCCCGTGAAGCACGAAGACAAGATCCTGGAATGGGTCGGCGGCTACTTCGACTACGAACGCGGTCCCGCCTCCGCCGAGGCTGCGGCGGGCAAGCCCGGCGGCAAGTGGTATTCCAAAATCCAGACCCGCGAGTGGACGACCGCCGTCGGCGCGCCCGACCATCCTGTCGCGCGCGGCGTCAAGCCTTTCAAAGTGAAGGAGGAATTCTACTTCAACCTGCGCTTCCGCGAGAACGACCCGCGGCTGAAACCCGTCCTCCTCAAGGAACCGGGCGGGGACGTGCTCCCGAACACCGTCGGCTGGGCGGTCGAGCGGACGGACGGCGGCCGCGGGTTCGGCTTCACGGGGGGACATTTCACCGCCAACTGGTGGGTCCCCGAGTTCCGCAAACTCGTCCTGAATGCGATCGCCTGGACGGCCAAGGCCGAAGTCCCCGCGGAAGGGGTCGACTCCGCGCTCGATGCTCCGATCCGGGTGAAAGTCCTCGCCGGGCACCACTTTCCGGCGCACGACTGGCGGGCGACGACCGCGGCGCTCATCCCCGTTCTCGAGCAGGACCCGCGCGTCGGCGTGACGGTGTCCGAGAACATCGAGGACCTCGCGACCCCCGCGATCGACTCCCAGGACGTCCTGGTCCTGAACTACATGAACTGGCAGCGCGACGGGCTTTCCGACGCGGCGAAGAAAGGGCTCCTCAAGTTCCTCGAGCGGGGCGGCGGGTTTGCCCTCTTTCACGGTGCGCTGGGAACCTGGAACGCGTCGCTCTGCCCCAAAGATTCCGACTGGGCGGAGTTCCGGGAGAAGATCGCCGGCCGCTGGTGGGTCGGCAAGAGCAGCCACGACAATTACGGCCCGTTCCGGGTGGAGATCGCCGCCGCGAAGCACCCGGTCACCGAAGGGATTGCGGCTTTCGACACGACCGACGAGCTCTACGTCAACCTCGCCGGCGACGCGCCGGCCGAAACCCTCGTGACCGCGCGGGCGAAGGTGACTGGAAAGGACGAGCCGCTCGCCTGGGCGCGGAGCTACGGGCGCGCTCGGGTCTTCGTCACGGCGCTCGGGCACGGGCCCGACTCGGTGCGGAAGGCGGGGACGCTCTTCCGCCGCGGCATCGTCTGGGCGGCGGGCCGCGAGCGGATCGCGTTCGACCCCGACCCGGCCCAGACCGAGAAGGCGACGTTCCGTCCCGGGAGTCCGTGGGTGCCCAAGAAACCAGCCGAGACCCCAAAAGATCAGGGCAAGCTGCTGCCGGCCGATCCCGGGCTGGACGGCGGGAAAGGCGGCCATTGGGGGCTGCAGGGCGAGAAAGACTGGACCGACGGCCGCTGGAATCAATCCGACGTCGGGCCGTTCGTCACCTCGAGCCTCGCGATCCCGGGCGGCGGCACCGTGCTCAAGGCGATCTCGATCCGCGTCCCCGGCGGAGGGGTCGTCTTTGATGCCGAGTCGCCCGGTCTCCGCGCGGGGTGGACCGGCAGGTTCATCGCGTTCAGCCCCGCCCGGTACGGTCTCATCGAAATGCCGAAGATCGCCGGCGAAGTCCGGTGGACCGCGCCCGGCACGAAGGGCCGGTACCGCGGTCTTTATCTGCACGGCGAGCGCGTCGTCCTGTCCTACGAGGTCGAAGGCGCGCCGATCCTGGAGTCGCCGTGGGCCGAATCCGCCGACGGAATGACGGTCTTCACCCGGACGCTCCATATCGGCCCCGGCAGAGTTCCGCTCGACCTGGGGATCGCCGCGTCGGAGACCGAACGGAACGGCAAAGTGACGGCCGTCGCCACGAAGGGCGATTCGGCGCGCGTGAAAGTATTCCTCTGGAATGGGCCCCGGGAAGATTTGCCGAAGTTCCGCGCGTTCGTGGACGCTTCCACCGGCCCCGAAGACCTGAGCGTGCTGGCCAAGGGCGCGGCGCCGCGCTGGAAAGAAGCGCTGACGACGAAGGGACGCGTCTCCAAGGAGAAGGGCCCCTACGTCGTCGACACGCTCACGATCCCGTACGCCAACCCGTGGAAGGCGCTCTTCTTCCTGGGCGGGCTCGACTTTTTCTCGAGCGGGGACGCGGCGGTTTGCACGATCCACGGAGATGTCTGGACCGTGAGCGGCATCGACGCGGGACTCGAGACGCTGACGTGGCGGCGGTATGCGACGGGGCTCCACCAGGCGCTGGGGCTCCGCATCGTCGACGACAAGGTCCACGTCCTGGGGCGGGACCGCATCACGCGGTTCCACGACCTGAACGGCGACGGAGAGGCGGACTTCTATGAAAGCTTAGCGGACGCGCTGCCGACGTCGGCCGGCGGCCACGACTACATCACGTGCCTTGAAACCGACGCCGCGGGGAATTTCTACTTCGCCAGCTGGCAGGGCGTCTATCGAGTTTCGCCGGACGGAAAGAAGGTCGAACGCCTGGCGACCGGGTTCCGGAATCCGAACGGGCTCTCGGTCGGCCCGGACGGGACGATCACCGCGGCGCCTCAGGAGGGGGAGTGGACGCCCGCCTCCATGATCTGCGAGGTCAAGCCGGGCGGGCACTACGGGTACGGGGGGCCGAAGGGCGGGATCGTCCCGCCTCTGTGTTACGTGCCGCGTCTCATCGACAACTCCAGCGGCGGCCAGGTGTGGGTGACGGGCGACCGGTGGGGTCCGGTCCAGGGGCAGCTCTTCAACCTCTCGTTCGGCCGCTGCACGATGCAGCTCGTCCTGCGCGAAAACGGGCAGGGGGCGATCGTCCCGCTGAAACTCGCCTTCGCCTCCGGCGTCCACCGCGGCCGCTTCCGGGCGGCCGACGGTCAACTCTACGTCGCCGGCACCAAGGGTTGGGTCTCGAGCGCCGTTCGCGACGGGTGCCTTCAGCGCGTCCGCTACACGGGCGGCAAGATCCTCCTCCCGGTGGCGATCGAGACAAAATCAGGCGGCGTCGGGATCACGTTTTCGGACCCGGTTGACCGGGGCGTTGCGGAGGACGTGGATTCGTACGCCCTCGAGCAGTGGAACTATCGCTACTCCGAAAAGTACGGGTCCGAAGACTACTCGGTCGCGCAGCCGCAGTCGGTGGGGCACGACCCGGTCGACGTGAAGTCCGCCAAGGTCTCGCCGGACGGCCGGGGCGTCTTTCTTGAAATCGCCGGGTTCAGACCCGTCCACCAGCTCCGGATCCGCTACGCCCTCCGCGACGCCGAAGGCGCCCCCCTTCGCGGCGAACTCGTGGCCACAGTGCACGCGCTGAAGTAGGGGGGAATGTTGCAAAAGTACCCGGGGTCTTTTGCAACATTCCCTACCTGCCGGCGTCGGGGTGGAGCTGGCTCCGGGGGATCACCTCCCGCGGCTGGCTCGGACTGGACCAGAGGAGCTTCACGTTGGACATGTGCACGCGCTCGAAGTACTCCAGCTTGAGGTCGTAGCGCCGCCCCGAGAGGAGCTCGATCGTCCCCGTGCGTTCGCGCGTGCCGCGCACCGTCCAGTCGTCGACGATGAGCTGGCCGTCCACCCAGAGTCGGGCCCCGTCATCGGACACGACGTGGAACTCGTAGGTCTCCGAGTGCCGGGGCTCGACCTGCCCGGTCCAGCGCACGGAGAAGTGATCCGCGTCGAGCGAGGGGAAAGGCGCCTCGAGGCCCCAGTCGAAATTCACGGCGGGATCCACGCGCGAGACG